>JAEEGL010932185.1_pt1 | contig 56607 bp, 55 predicted proteins | sample 9134231 | NCBI WGS metagenome assembly JAEEGL01 (sample SAMN16246548, study PRJNA631951) | gut metagenome | biome: gut microbiome; feature: rumen; material: fiber-attached | host: Bos | place: Iran: Karaj | collected 2018-10
AGGCAAAAGAGAAAAAAGACCCAGAAGAAAAAGGGCGAAGCTAAGGGGAAAAAAGCAAAAAAAAGAAAATGACCCGGAAGAAAATGGCCGAAGCTACGGGCAAAAAGGCAAAAGTGGAAAAATAACCCGTAGGAAAATGGCCGAGACTACGGGCAGAAAAGCAAAAGCGGAAAAATGACCCGTAGGGAAATGGCCGAGGCTACGGGCAAAAAGGCAAAAGAAAGAAAATGACCCGTAGGAAAATGGCCGAGACTACGGGCAAAAAAGGAAAAGTGGAAAAATGACCCGTAGGGAAAGGGAAAAGGCTACGGGCAGAAAAGCAAAAGCGGAAAAATGACCCGTAGGAAAACGGAAAAGACTACGGGTGAAAAGACGAAAAGCTAAATTTAACCCGTAAGATGGAGGAACAGGTTCAGTTTGGTAATAAAGTGAAACATATGACGTGAAGGATGAGGACGGGGATTGCATGAAAAAGAGATTCATTACTTTGATGTTGCTGTTATCGATGGTCATGGCGGGATGTGCCGGGAAGGGCGGGGACGCTACGGGCACCGCGGAGGTTCCGGGTCGGTCCAGTGAGACGGTGGTGCAGAGCGTATCAGAAGAGAGCGGGACGCCGGAGGAGACGATTGCGGTAACGTGGAATGGCTGCGAGGTGGCGAAGCAGGTATATTCGGCGCAGCTGCCGACTGCGAAGGAAAAAGCGGAGATCTACGTGGAACCGATCGCGGGACTTTCTGATGATTTTATCAGGGGCATGGACGTCTCCACGGTAATCGTGGAGGAAGAAAGTGGCGTTACGTACCGTGACGAGAACGGTAACGTGCGGGATCTGTTTGAGATACTCGCGGATGCCGGCGTGAACTATATCAGAGTCAGGGTTTGGAATAATCCCTATGATGCCGACGGCAATGGATATGGCGGCGGAAACTGTGACGTGGAAAAGGCGGCTGAGATAGGCCGCAGGGCGGCAGAGCACGGAATGAAGCTCTTGGTGGATTTCCATTACAGTGATTTCTGGGCAGATCCGAACAAGCAGTATGCTCCGAAGGCCTGGGCCAGAAAGCGCATAGGCGATAAGGAGACCGCGATCGCGCAGTTCACGGAGGAATCTTTGTATACCATTCTGAATGCCGGTGCGGACGTGGGTATGGTTCAGATTGGCAATGAGATCAATAAGGGTGTTTGCGGAACCTATGAAGAGGCTGACGTCATGAAGCTTTTATCCTCCGCTTCCGGGGCCGTGAGAAAGGTTTCTTCGGTTACTGGCAGGGAGATGCAGGTGGCAGTGCATTATACCGCGGTGGATGACTCGGCGATGACCCTGAAAAGGGCAGAAATCCTGCAAAACTATGGCGTGGATTATGATATCTTTGGCATATCCTATTACAGCTACTGGCATGGCAGCTTTGAGAACATGTGTAACGTGCTGGGGGAGATCAGCTCCAAGTACGGAAAGAAGACTTGCATCATGGAGACCGCGTATCCCTTTACCTCGGATGACGGCGACATGAACGGCAACAGCGTGGGCAGCGGCGGCGTGGAGGGATATCCCGACAGCGTGCAGGCCCAGGCGAAGAACTTCCGGGACGTTGCATATTATGCCAACGAAGCCGGAGCGCTCGGCGCATTCTACTGGGAAGGTGCTTGGGTTCCCGTAGGTTCGCTTCGTGAGAGCAACGAAAAGATCTGGGAGAAATACGGATCGGGCTGGGCTTCCAGCTATTCCGTTGATTATGATCCCCAGGATGCCGGTCAGTATTACGGCGGCTGCGCATGGGACAATCAGGCCATGTTTGATTTCTCGGCGAAGGCCCTGCCTTCCCTGAACGTATTCAAGTGGCTGAAATACGGCACCGATGCGCCGCTTCAAGTGATGGAATTCAAGGAAGTGTATATCGAAAGCGGGATCGGCGTGCCTTTGGACATGCCAAAGACCGTTGACGTATACTACAATGACCCTTCCGTCAAGGATGGCATGGAAGTCACCTGGGATGCCGATTCACTTGCGGCCGTGAACGTAAATGCCGCGGATACCTATGAGGTTAAGGGCAAGGCGGCAGACGGCAGCAGCGTTACGGCCACCGTCAAGGTGATGAACATCAATTACGTGCAAAATCCTGGCTTCGATGAAGCGGATATGAGCATGTGGACCGTGACCGACAATGGTGCAGGGGATACGACTGACGTGCAGAAAAAGGCGGCGGACGCCCTGTCCGGGGATAATGCATTCCACTTCTATTCCACTTCAGCGATTGATTTCACCGTGGAACAGGAGATTACGATCACAGCCGGCGGAGAATATGCGGCAGTCGCAAACATTCAGGGCGGCGACGTGGGCAGCTCTGCAGAGATTTACCTGTACGTGACCTGCGGCGACAAGACTTATAAGTCCGATCCTGCAAAGCTCAGCGGCTGGAAGCAGTGGCAGAAGCTGAAGGTTGACGGAGTGCCGGTCAAGACTGGTGACGTTGTTAAGGTGGGCATGGTCGTGAAGGCTGCGGCAAAGGGCTGGGGAACCATTGACGACATTGAATTTTACGCCCTGGCGCAGTAGAAATCACGCGTTAATTAAATAGCATAAAAGAAAGATTAAGATACTGCCTCCTGGATCCGGACGGATTTTGGAGGCAGTTTTTTGTTCGCAACTTGACAATGTAAAGATGAATGATTATAATAACTTTACAATGTAAAGATTGAGAGGTAAGATGATTGAAGAAGATGACAAAAGTGATCCTGATCGTTTGCGCATGCATGATAGCGGCCTTGGCACTGCTTTTTGTGGTCTGGGTGATCATGAGTCCCGGGACGATCCGGCAATATACGGAAGAAAAGAGCCTGTCCGAGAAATTTGTAATGGACGTAAACGGTGCTCTGAACGGATTCTTCATCAACGGCAAAAACACGGACAACCCAGTGCTTCTGTTTGTGTCGAGCGGGCCTGGAACGGATGATTACATGCTCACGGACAAGTATGTTGACATGAATCTGGAGGAAGATTTTACCGTTGTGTACTGGGATTACCGCAACATGGGCATCGCTTATGACAAGTCTTATGACGTAACGCAGATCACGCTGGAAAACATTATGAAGGACGTGCAAACGGTCACGGAGTATCTGAAGGAAAGGTTTTCAAAGGAAAAAATCTATCTCATGGGATTCTCGGGAGGAACGACGATCGCGTTGAGAGCGGCCGCAGAGCACCCAGAGAACTATATTGCGCTGATCGACATGGCGCAGAGCGTGACCAATTCCTTTGAACGCGACACTTACATGTACAATTTCATGAAGAAGGTTTTCACGGAGCGGAGCGACAAGGCATCCCTGAAAAAGCTGGAGGCGTCGGTTAAACAGCTGGGAGACGGAAACGTAAAGTGCGACAGCTGGATCGATTACGTTGACCTGCTTCACCATGCGGGAGGCGGAACAATATTGAATCAGACGGAATTTGAGGGGATCGTTCTTCCCATTCTGTTCTGCAAATGCTATACTGTAAAGGAAAAGCTGAATTACGTGCCGGCGATGAAAAAATATCGCACGACGCCTTTTTATCAGGAGGTTTTGGAGAAGGATTTTGATTTCCGGAATGATATCCCTGAGCTCCGGATCCCAGCCTATTTTATCAGCGGCGAAACGGACTATAACTGCCCGTGGGAACTGGTTCAGGACTATTGTGAAAAGCTAAAGGCGCCGGATAAGGCATTTTATCTTGTTCCAAACTCAGCGCACAGTCCTCTCTGGGAGAATCCGGAGGTTACCTGCGCCATCATGAGGGAAATAAAGGAGAAGACAAGGGATGAGTGACGGATATCATCATGGAAATTTGAGGCAGGCCCTGATCGATGCGGGGATCAAGATCATTAACGAGAGCGGAGAGGATGGACTTTCCCTCCGGAAGGTAGCGGCTGCCTGCGGGGTTTCCCATGCGGCTCCTTACGCGCACTTTAAGGACAAAGAGGAGTTGATGGAAGCAATCAAGGCGAGCGTGAACGAACAGTTTATGGACGAGCTGGAACAGGCGGTTGCCGAGGCAAAGAATGCCGAAGGAGCGATCATAAACATGGGAAGGAGCTATGTGTCCTTCTTTGTTCGCAATCCGGATTATTTCCGGTTTCTGTTTGGCAGCCAGAATATTATTGCCCACCCGCGGCCGGACAAGCATTTCAAGGAGGATTATCCTCCGTTTACGCTGTTAAAGGACACTTACCAGAAATATCTGAAAGAGAAAAAAATCAAAAAGAAGAAAGAAGAACAGGAGCTCGGCGTCATCCGCCTGTGGTCATCCGCACACGGCTTGGCCGCCATCGCATGCATGCCAGGCGTGGAAACCTCTTTTGACTGGGAGGAGAAGAAAATCTGGGCCGTTCTTCTGCGATAAGGCCGACAAACCAAAAGCACTATAAAGAGCGTAATAAAGAGCGTAATAAAGAGCAATAAGGGTAAAAATACATGAGCGTTGCGACAAAAGGAAGAAGAAAAATAGAAGTTGACGGAAGGCGGTACGTCTGGTACGTGGCCGATGATTACGACAGCGCGTATAAGGTGCTGAACGTCATCTCGGAAGACAAAAAAATGATTTTGACGTTGCCTTTGCATGCGCCGTCCGCCTATGTGATAAGCAAGGGATCTGTCTTTCAAGGCAAGAAGACCGGCGGAACGTGGGAACGATATGCCTTGCCCTATACCGTCCCAGACGCGATCATTCCCAGCTTTGTGGCTGACGTCATTCAGTGGTCAGTTGGGAACAACGGCGCCGTGGCGGTAGCATGGGATGGGAAGCAATATCCCGTGTGACGAGATTAAACGAGACAAAGAATAATTAAAAAACAGGCAAAGATTTGCGCGCCGCAGCATGCTATACTCCTAAGTAAAGGAGGAACGTGCCATATGAAAACTACGGGAATTACTTTGATAGTATTCGGGCTGTGCGCCATTGTGATGACCATCGTGCTTACGATCAGGAGAAACAGGAAGTATTCCGTCCCCGTCACCGCCAGATGTATCCGGGTGGAGGAGCGGTACTTGCCCATGGAAGGCAACCAACGGGCGGGCGTATTTGAATATGAACTCGAAGGAAATAAGCATACGGTTAAGGGCACGTACGCAAAATATGGATACGCGCGCGAAGGAGAAGAAAGGATATTCCTTATCAATCCGAATAACGAGGAAGAGTTTTTTGATACAAAATCCAATCAGGGAATAGGCAAGGCCGTCATTAGCTTTTCGATCGTAATGATAGTGATCGGAATCATAATGATCTACGCCGGGAACGTAATGCAGACAATGGAATAAATTACGAAGGAACAAAGAAAGCCTTCCCCCAGAGAATCGGGGGAGGGCTTTTTGCTTGGGAATCATTTGCTTGGAAACTTTGTGTTTGCGGGAGCGGAGATGGGATAGATCACTCAATCCCGTCGATGCGGTAGATAAACTTCACCTGTCCGTCCATGTCCTCGGAGATGCCGGAGAAATTTCGGTATTGCTTGGAGGCGTTCACGGTTGCCTGCAGTCTGTTTACAAGGCCTTCCAGGTCGCCGTCTATGGCATTTACAAGCTTTTCAATACCTTCTTCGTTGAAGGTCTCCAGACCATCCTTTAGGGCTGCGGAACCGTCATAGAGCTTATTTACGCCGTCCAGGAGCGCGGGCATGGAATTCTGAAGCTCCGCCAAGCCACCCGAAAGCTGCCCGGCGCCTTCATAAAGCTTCTGCGTGCCATCCTTCAGGGAGCTTACGCCTGTGGTAAGTTGACCTGCGCCTGAGGAGAGCTGACCTGCGCCTGAAGAGAGCTGCCCGGCGCCCGCAGTGAGCTCACTTGCACCCGTGCAAAGCTGGCTCGCACCAGTCGCTGCCTGCGCAACGCCGGCGGTGTAGGCCTGAAGGCCAAGGTAGAAGGTGTTGTAGTTATCCAGGGAAGCCTTTAGGGAGATGACGGCCTTTGCGCCTTCAGAGGCTGCGGCCAGCTTTTCCTGTACGGCTGGGCTTGCCATGTTTTCAGTGATGGCTTTTTGCTTCTGCGCTTCCACGTTCTGGGCGATGGTCGCCTGTATGGAATCCTCTGCCATCTTGGCATCAACGTTTGCAGTAATAATGGCTTTCACTTCGTCCGTATTCATCTGTGCGTCGGTATTGGAAACGATCATGGCCTGCACGGTTTCCTCTGGCGTTTGCTCCGGAACCTGAGCTTTGACGGCTTCCGTTACCTGTGCTTCCACCTGTGCGCGAACGGCTTCGGTCACGCCGCTTTCCACCTGTGCGCGAACGGCGGCAGTCACCTTTTCCGTGATCAGGTCGCTCTGCGCGTTCACGGCGTCCGTTACTGCCTGCAGGGCTTGCGCGTAAACCGCATCATTATCCAGGGAAGAGATAATACTGTTTAATGCGTCTCCGTAGTTCTCTATGGTCATGGCGGGAACGGATAGGCCGTTTGCATTCAGCTGAGACTGGGCAGTGGCAAGGAGCGTTTCAAATACCTGACGGGCACCGCCGTTTAAGCTGTCATTATTGGAGACCAAGGTATCCAATCCTGTGGAGAGCTGCCATGCGCCGCCATGGAGTTGCGATACGCCGTTTTGGAGTTTTGCGGCGCCGGCCTGCAACTGGGTCGCACCGCCCTGGAGCTGCTGCGCACCACCTAAGAGCTGCGCCGCGCCGTCATTTAAGCTGCCCGCGCCGTTTGCAAGTTCCTTGGCACCGTCCGCCAACTTGGTAACGCCGTCCGACATTTCGCCGGACTTTTCCAAAAGCTCCTTCAGACCATCGGTAAGCTGGGAGGATCCATCCATGAGCTGGCTCATGCCGTCGCTAAGCTGCGTCATGGCATTCTGCAATTCCTCCATGGATCCGACACCGTCCAGATTCAGGTGATTGAAGATTTCATTGGTGGCGATGATCACGGAGGTGCCAAGCCGGAAATTCTTTACGTCCGCTTGAATCTCAAGGCTGTCTGGGATTTCGAACTTCTCGGCATCCAGATTTAAATCCTCTTTAAGTCCGGGGAAGGCCACGCCTGCCACGATGGTGCGGTTCCCGTCGTTGATAAGGCGCCCGTCGGTCACTTCCACGTTGGTAAACACGTCGTTATCAAGAAGCAGTCCCGTGAGCATGGCAAAGGGAACGAAGATTTTTTCTTCCTTTCCGTCTACTTCCATAAGCTGGTGCTGCGTGTTTTGATATGCGTAGCGGATGGTCACGTGGCCGCTCTTTCCCTTTAATTCATTAGGAGTTACTGACTTCCCGTCCAGCAGGTAGGTCACGGTCACCTTTACGGGCAGCGCCTGATCGGTATTTCCCTGATAGTAGACGTCCTTGCCCTGGCTGTTCCAGTAGGTGTTTCCCTGGTCGGTAACGTAGGTTTCGTCACCCTTTACGTTTTCAATGTTTTTTAGGTTAGAGACGTCCTTAAGGGCGGTTTCACCCAGGACGTTCTTCAGCCAGTCGCTGACGATGACCTTTTGCACGGAACCGTCAGCGTTTGTCAGAACGTAAACGGTCTCGTCCTTGCTCGCCTTATTGCCATCGGCATCGCTGGTGAGAAGGGAAGTGCCGGAGAGCGTCGTCTCAAGAACGGACGTCCCTGACGGTACGGAGGTATCGGAGATGCCGTTTCCGTCGGCACGGACAAATGCGGTAATGCTGGTTGCGGTAAGTACGCCGCAAAGACTCAAGGATAATAATTTAATCACGCTTTTCTTTTTCATGATGGATTGCCTCCAATTCTTTCAATCTATTTCTTTCCGTTTGATTTTCCGGAATTCATTTGAGTTCTAGGTTCCCGGGCTGCATTACCGCAGCAGGTGGAGCAGTCTTCTTCTGACAGGATGGTGCAAATGCCTCATGCCTACGGTGGTATCGCAGATTACCCGGTCAAATGCCAGGAGTAGCGCAGGCAATATGAAGATAACCATCAGTACGCTGATGATTGCGCCTCTTGCCATCAGCATGCACATGGAGCTGATGATGTCGATGTCTGAGTAAACGGCAACGCCGAAGGTTGCGGCAAACAGACCCATGCCGGATACGATGATAGAGGGGATGGAGCTATGAACGGCCACGTGGACGGCATCCCGCTTTTCCTTGCCCAACATGCGCTCCATCTTATATCTTGTGGTCATCAGTATCGCGTAGTCCACGGTCGCGCCAAGCTGGATCGTACTGATGCAGATCGGTGCGATGAAGGGAAGGCTCTGTCCCAGGTAATGAGGAAGGCCAAGGTTGATGAAGATGGCAACCTCAATGACGGAGATCAGGATGAAGGGGAGCGTCGCACTCTTTTCCACCAAGGCGATGATGACGAAGATTGCAACAATGGAAACCATGTTCACCACCTGGAAATCATGATCGGTTGTTTCGATCATGTCCTTCATGCAGGGGGCTTCGCCGATGAGCATGCCGCCCTTGTCATATTGCTTTAAGATGTAATTCAGTTCATTGATCTGGCCGTTGACCTCATCGCTGGCCACCTTGTAGCTGGAGTTGATGAGAAGCAGCTCCCATTTGTTGCTCTTTAGCAGGGAAGTCACGGATTCGGGAAGGATTTCCTCAGGAATCCTGGAACCGATCAGGGACTCCAGGCCGATGACGTATTTTATGCCTGGAACCTTTTCCATTTCCTTGATCATGGACCTTACCTGCTTTGCGGGAAGACTGGAATCCACAAGGAGCATGTGCGTGCTTGCAATGTCAAAATCTTCGTGAAGCTTTGCGTTGGCGATCACGTAGCTCATGTCTTTCGGAAGGCATTCGCCCATGTCATAGTAAACTTCCTTGTTGGTCTTGTTATAACCGACGTAAGCGGGCATAACAATCAGTGCAAAGAGGATCAGGAACGCCGGGAAGAATCTCACAATGCCCTTTGCCAATCCATTGGTATCCGGGATCAGGGATCTGTGTTTCGTTGCCTGCAGGGGCTTGTCAAAAATAAGAATGAGCGAAGGCAGCACGGTCACGCATCCAATGACGCCAAGCACCACGCCCTTTGCCATGACGATTCCAAGGTCACGGCCCATCGTGAAGGACATAAAGCACAGTGCTATAAAGCCGGCAACCGTCGTGATTGAGCTTCCTACCACGCTGGTCAGGGTCTCGTGAATGGCAGCGGCCATGGCTTCTTTCTTATCCTCATGACTGTGCAGCTGCTCATTATAGCTGTGCCACAGGAAGATGGAATAGTCCATGGTGACGGCCAGCTGCAGTACTGCGGATAGGGCTTTTGTGATATAGGAGATTTCTCCGAAAAAGTAATTGCTTCCAAGGTTGAGCAGGATCATCATGCCGATGGAGGCAAGAAATACAAAGGGAACCAGCCAGCTATCCAGAAGAAGCAGCATGGAGGCCAATGCCAGTGCCACGGCCAGGCCGACGTAAATGGGCTCTTCCTTTTCGCACAGGTCTTTCAGGTCAGTAACCAAAGCGGACATGCCGGAGACAAAGCACTGCGTTCCCGCGATGGAACGGATCTCGCGGATCGCATCCATTGTGACGTCCGCCGAGGTGGCGCTGTCAAAGAATACTGCCATCATCGTGGCATTTTCGGTATTGAAGGCGTTATAAACCTTTTCTGGAAGCAGTTCCATGGGAATGGAGAGGTCTGCGAGGGAATCATACCAAAGCACGGTTTCCACGTGATCCACCTGCTCGATCTTTTCTTTTAACGTGGCCACTTCCTTCGGCTTCATATCCTCAAAGATCAGGAAGGAAAAGGCTCCTTTGCCAAACTCATTCATGAGTTCGTTTTGGCCGGTGACCGTATCCATGTTTTCGGGCAGATAGTTTAACATGTCGTAATTAACTCGCGTGCCAACGTAGCCCAGAACTGCGGGGATCATCAACAAGAGCGTGATGACCAAAATGAGAATGCGGTGTTTTACAACCGCGTTTGCGAATTTCATAAGATCATTCCTCCTTATAACTTGTATCGATCACGTCCGGATACTGATTCTTTATGATTTTGACCGTGCAAACGGCCACGCAAAGATTCAAGATTCCTTCCGCAAATAGAGCAACGCCGAGCAAAACAGTGAGAAGTGAAGCGCTTTCCCAAGGCCGGAACACTAATGCCAGGCCGATGAGGCCGGTTGCGATCGCCAACGTCAGGATGGTCCACCAGGTACTGATTCCAAAGGCCTTAGAATCAAAAGCGATCCTTGCCTTAAACAGCGCATCGACCAAGATGGCCACGCCAACGGCGATGAAGATAAAGTTCATGACGTCGATGGTTTCCGTGACGGCGATGACGCCGAGCAGCAGAAGTAAAATGCCGATTTCCAGGTCGTATTGAAAGGCCAGGCGGAACAAATCCTTTGAGAAGTAACCAATTAATTTGATGATGCCGAAGACGATCATGGCAATTCCGAGGGCCCTGCCGATCAGGATCGCGGAGGCCTGGGGCCTCGTCATAAACAAGATTCCGATCAAGCAGAACGCAAGGGACATAATGACGTATCCGCTCTTTGCAATTTTCATTGGCATTATGGAACGCATTTTCATAATTGTCACCTCCTTGATTCATAAGATATCGCGGAAAAATGGAAAAAGAAACGGGCAAAAAAAATCCCGTGCCCAAAATTTAGGCACGGGACCAAATCTGTCTAAAATTTTTAGTTAATTAACAGAGATCGGTTTGATTTTCTAGAGGGGGGCACTGCGTTCGAGCATTTCTTCCACCATGCCGTGATGGAGCTGACAGAAGCGCTCGATGTCCTTTTTTACGTCTCTGGACATGCTTTCATTAAGCCACAGGGTGATCAGCCCGAAGCATTCGCATTTGTAAAAACGACCGATGAGATCCTTGTCCTCTGCAGAGACGGCGCGTCCTGCCATGACGGTATCGCCGTATTTGTCTACCACGTGTTCGCATACGCGCCAAAGGTATTTTTCAAAGATGTCGCGGTTGACGGAGTTGTAGACGTGGAGGATGGCGCGGCGCTGCTTTGATGCAAAATCCGCCGTGGCTTTCAGGGCCTCTTCTATCGAGTCGATGGTGGGGTGACTTTCGATGATGGCATCGGCTTCTTCTTGAAAGATTTCCTCAATCAGGGTAGGAAGGTCCTGGTAGTGATAATAAAAGGAATTGCGGTTGATGCCACATTCCTCCACGATCATTTTCACCGTAATCTGACTAAGGGGCTTTTGCTCCAGCAACTGCAAAAAGGTTGTTTTGATTGCTTTTTTCATGAAATCAGACATGGCAATACCTCGCGCAAAAACAAATTCTAAATATGGAGATATTATAACGCTTTTGAAAGGGAAAAACAAGGTTGCGGGGACCGACAAAACAAATGGAAGATGATCGTGACGATTTCATGAGGGTAAAAAATTGCATGGCTCTGGTAGGGAAACGGGTGGCTTTTGGCCGCCCGTTTTGTTACAATGAAAATGATGGTTATGTTTTGTCAGAAAGGGGTATGGTTATGGGAAGGAACGTTATGGTTACGGGTACGGGAAGGCCGTACGCACTGGGATTTAACATGGTTTTGCGGTATCTCGAAGCGGGTGACCGGGTTGTGGCAACGGTTCGGAAGGAATCGGCGGATCTGGAAAAGCTAAAGGAGCAGTATGGCGATCAGCTGATCATTTTGACGATGGACATTGGCTCGTCAGATTCCGTAAACAAGGCGGCGGAGAAGCTTGCCGGTGAGATCGATCACTTGGACCTGCTCATAAATAATGCGGTGACGGTTTCACCGGATTGTGACAAGGAATTCTTCGACGCAAATCTGGACCTTTAAGAAGGAACGCAAGATCAATATTTTCTGCATTCATCCTGGTTGGATCCGCACGAATGGAAGGGATGACAATCCCGCGCCGCTTTCCTCTTATGAAGCAGCCGGAATCCTGCAAGGCTTATTTGACAAGAAGTGGAAGGATTTTGACGGCCCCAGGTTCATTACAAATGACGGGAATGCATATCCGTTCTGATGGATATTGATTAATACATGGAAGGAGGAATGCCAAAATGAAGATTCTTGTGATCAGTTCGATGCTTAAAGACCGACATAAGGAGCAGATTTTGGGGATTGCCAAGAAGTATAATGCCGAGGTCTGCTTTGCGGGAGCGGAGGGCGAAGCGCCGGAAGCGTTCGCGGAGCCGGACGTCATCTATGGCTTTGGAATGCAAATGGCCAAAACGCAAAAAAGCCTAAAATGGCTGTGCGTGCCGTCTGCGGGAGTGGACTATCTCATGAAGCCGGGCGTTTTTGCAAACGAGGCATGCCTTCTCTCAAATTCCTCCGGAGCGTATGGCGTTAGCATCGCTGAGCACATGATCGCAACGTCGTTAATGATGATGCGAAGACTTACGGAATTTTATGAAGAGACGCTAGACTCCCATTGGGGTAAGCCCAGGGCGCAGCGCTCCCTTTGGGGAAGCCGGATCACGGTGCTTGGTACGGGAGACATAGGGCAGTGCTTTGCCAGAAGGGCGAAGGCATTTGAGCCCGCCAAGATCACGGGCATCAACAGAAGCGGAAACTGTCCTGATCCGGTATTCGACAAGGTGATGAGCGTGGATGCGCTGGATGAAATTCTGCCGGAGACGGACCTGTTGGCCATGAGTCTGCCGGATACGCCCATGACGCGCGGAATCCTGACGCGTGAAAGACTATGGTCGCTTCCCGAGGGAGCCTTTGTAGTCAACGTCGGACGAGGTTCGGCCATTGATGAGGAAGCGCTGGCGGATTGCTTGGAGGCAGACCATTTGGCCGGAGCCGCACTGGACGTGTTCCAGAAGGAACCCCTGCCGAAGGAGAGCCGGTTGTGGAAGACAAAGGGAATGCTGATCACTCCGCACGTGGCCGGGAACCTTACGCTGGAATACACGCTGGATAAGAACGTGGCGATGTTCTGCGAGGATTTGGTGAACTTTGCGGAAGGAAAACCGTTAAAATACGGGGTGGATCGCAAGAAAGGGTATTAAAAGGAGGTTACAAAGATGAAGAAGGTGGCAGTGATTTGGTCGAGCCCCAACATGGACGGGCTTACGGCATCTTGTAAGAATCAGTTTATGAAAGGCCTTGCGGAGGCTGGCGCGCAGGTGGAAGAGATTCACCTGAACAGGAAGAAAATAGAGCATTGCAGAGCCTGCGGCAATGGCTGGGGAACTTGCAACAAGAATGGTTCCTGCGTTTTGCAGGATGACTTCGCGGAGGTTTACAAGACACTTGCGGAGGCCGACGGCATTGTTTGGATCAGTGCAGTCTACTGGTCAGACATGACGGAATGCTTTAAGGCATTCTTTGACAGGCTTCGCAGATGTGACGCCACAAAGAATCATTTTCTGGCGGAGAAGCGTTGCGTTCTCATGGCGTGCGCCGGCGGCACGGGGCGCGGGACGATCGAGTGCCTGACACAGCTTGAAAGAGGCCTCACGCATATGGGCATGCGTGTCTATGACCGCATCTCCGTCGTGAGATACAATAAGGACTACGTGCTTCCGATGCTTCCGGAAGCCGGAAGGACTTACGCAAACATACTGGAGACTGGATTTAACATGTATTATTAAACGTAACAAAGGAAATGCGAGGAATGCAAATGGAATGGCTGACACATCCGTTTCCACCGCTTTATGATAAGGACTCACGGATATTGATCCTGGGGAGTTTTCCTTCGGTAAAATCCAGAGAGCAAATGTTTTTCTACGGTCATCCGCAAAACCGTTTTTGGAAAGTGATTGCAGGAGTGTTTGAGGAAAAAGTACCGGACGCAATTGAAGAGAAAAAGCGTCTGATATTAAAGCATCACCTGGCCTTGTGGGACGTAATTGCCGAATGTGAGATCGTCGGTTCGTCGGATGCAAGTATTAGAAATGCCAAAGCGAATGATTTGAGTGAGATTCTTAAGAATGCACCGATTGAGAAGATCCTTGTGAATGGAAAGACGGCGGAAAAACTGTATAAAAAATATATCGAGCCCAAGACAGGCATCTCGGCGCAGGTTATGCCATCTACCAGCCCGGCAAATGCAGCATGGAAACTGGACGTGCTTACGGAAACCTGGGGAAAGGAATTAAAATTTACGCGGTCATCCCCAAACAGTCTAAAATGATGGCAATGACGCGTATCATCATATATATGCCGACGCGCAGATTTGACTTTGAAGACGGCACGAGAATATGATTCCGCTTGCATATTGGGCGGCGTCGTGATAGGATGATGCAAGAGACCGGGCGGATAAAATCAGTTGATTCCGGAAGAAAATAGGCCGGCAAAAGATGGGGGACGTACAAATGGAACAGAATTTCGTGACGTTGACGATTGGCAAGCAAAAGAACATTGCATTGATTGCCCATGATAATAAAAAGGCAGAGCTGATTGCCTGGTGTGATGCTAACAAGGAGATTCTGAAAAAGCATTTCCTTTGCGGAACGGGTACGACGGCAAAGATGATCACGGAGCAGACAGGACTCCCCGTGCGCGGCTATAATTCCGGCCCTTTGGGCGGTGACCAGCAGATCGGTGCAAAGATCGTGGAGGGAAGAGTGGATTTTGTGATCTTCTTTTCGGATCCTCTGACGGCGCAGCCGCATGATCCTGACGTGAAGGCACTGCTTAGAATCGCGCAGGTGTACGACATTCCGATTGCCAACAATAAGTCGACGGCAGACTTCCTGATTACTTCTTCCTATATGGATGAGGAGTATAATCATACGGTTTTGAATTTTAAGAAGAATATTGAGGAGCGGGCTCACACGCTCTAGAAAGTTTTTGAAGGCCGGCGGAGGATTTTTGTCGGCTTTTATCCGTTAGTTGATTGTTTTGGCGTGGTAGAGCCACACTGGAATAATAAGAAACTGCCTTAAGAATCCAGATGGATCAAGCGATCAATTGACCGCTTGATCCATTTTTGGTATACTTTAAGAAAGATTTTGAGGAATGGAAGTAACTATCTAACATGTTAAGGATTATGCTCATAGGGTAAAATCATGAAAATATTAATTACCAATGATGATGGTATTTCTTCAGAGGTTCTTTTGCCGCTGGCAAAGTGGGCAAAACAATTTGGCGAGGTGACGATTGTTGTCCCCAAATATGAACAGAGCGGCAAAAGCCATTGCGTTGAATTCCGAAAAGCTTATGAGGTAAAACGGGTTCCCGTTGATGACCCGGACGTCAAGGTTTATACGGTTGATTCCTCTCCGGCTGATTGCGTCCGTTTTGCGCTGGTGGGCATGCAGACTTCCTTCGATTTCGTAATTTCTGGAATTAACAAGGGATTGAATATGGGCGTCGATATTTTATACTCCGGCACCTTGGGAGCAATATTTGAGGCGGCTACTTATGGACTTCCGGCAGTGGCACTTTCCACAAGATCAGGAGGCTTTAGTGAGTCCATGGAAGCATTGGACGAAATCAAGGATTTTTTTGTCGTCCATGATTTGATGAAAAAAAGCAGTTTATATAATGTAAACATTCCGTTGCATCACAAAGGAATCAAAATTACCCGCATGGGGGATCGATATTATGCAGATGAATTTATCCCTCAAGGCAATGACCTTTATATGCCTGCCTACAAGGATTTGCGGATGGAAGCAACTAATATGGAGTATGACGTTGATGCCGTTTATTCGGGGTTTGTTTCCGTAACGCCGATGAAACTGGATCGGACAAACCTAAACGTGTTCGATGAACTAAAAGCATTGAATGATGCGGCTAAAGGCATTACTGAAGCAGACAATCATTAAAATGGGAGTATGAAGGAGAGAGAAACGATATGAACGTACAGGTATGGTCGGGGATCCTGTTGCCATTTCTGGGAACCAGCCTCGGGGCGGCGATGGTATTCGCGCTGAAAGACAGGATTTCAGATGGCATTCAGCGCATGCTCACCGGCTTTGCCGCGGGAGTTTGCATGCGAATGCCGAAAGAGGAGCATTAAAAAATGGATCAGAATTTTGACGTTCAGTCTTACATGACAAGAGGCGTGGAACGGATTGTTTCCGATGCCATCAAGGCAACGATAAAGAATCCCAGAGAAAGCGCCTTTATGCTGAAGTTTGCAAACGCAAGCCGGGCAGCTTCAAAAAAGAGGGCAGAATTGGAAAAGAACGGAGATCACGTTCCGCCATTTCTGATCGCCAGCATCACCAGTAAGTGTAATCTTCACTGCGCTGGCTGTTATTCGCGCTGTAATCACGCAACGGTAGATGCAGAGCCGGTGGAGCAGTTGTCAAGCGATGAATGGCTTAGGATTTTCAGCGAAGCAGATGATCTGGGAATCAGTTTCATACTGCTGGCGGGTGGAGAACCCATGCTTAGGCGTGACGTAATCGAAGCCGCCGGAAAGCGTCAGAGCATATTGTTCCCGATCTTTACAAACGGAACCTTCATAGATGACAAATATCTCGAGACGTTTGATCAGTCGCGGAATCTGATCCCCATCATGAGCATAGAGGGAAAAAGAGAGGTGACGGACGCAAGAAGGGGTGAGGGTGTGTATGACCGCCTGATCAGTAACATGGATGCCTTTCAAAAAAGAGGATTGATTTTTGGCGCGTCTGTTACGGTTACGGCGGACAACTTGAAGGAAGTGTCGTCAGATTCCTTTATCGATAGCCTTTCTTCCCGTGGTTGCAAGGCTGTCATTTTTGTGGAATTTGTTCCAGTGACCGAGGAGAGCAAAGAACTTGCACCGGGAGATGAAGAGAGGGAGTATTTGTCTAATGAGATTTTCCGCCTTCGAGTGCAATATCCTGAAATGGTGTTTGTCTCCTTCCCGGGGGATGAAAAGAGTTCCGGTGGATGCCTTGCAGCCGGCAGAGGCTTTTTCCACGTCAATTCTCACGGCGGAGCCGAACCATGTCCGTTCTCGCCGTTTTCGGACGTCAACGTTCGTGACAAGAGTCTGAAGGAGGCAATGAATTCTCAGTTGTTTATTGCTCTAAGATCGGGTGATCTTCTGGCCGATGATCACAAGGGTGGTTGTGTTTTATACGAGAAACGCGATAAAGTGCAGGCGTTGTTGCATAACTGCTGAGCGGTATTTATCGTAGCCTGAGAGTCCATATTTTTGCAAGGGCAGTCCTACGTGGGACTGCCTTTTTTGGAGAGTTTTTTTCATGGACGCGTAACCAACTCTGTGAAGAAACCGATAAGGAGGGTGAAGGCCTTCAAAAAACTATCAGTGAAAGGAGGGCAGTGCTTATGGAAGATGATAAGATCATTCAGCTATATTTTCATCGGGATGAGAATGCAATCCAGCAAACGGCCGATAAGTACGGTTCCCGGCTTCGCGCGATTTCATATGGGATCACAGGAGACAGGGAAACATCCGAGGAGTGTGAAAATGACACTTATCTGGAAGCATGGAAACGAATACCGCCGAGTGAACCGAAGGATTACTTCTTCGCATTTCTTGCAAAGATTACCCGCGCATGCTCCATCGATCGCTGTCGTGAACGCACAAGGCTAAAGCGAACCGGTTACGTTGTTGAGCTCACGGATGAGCTTGAAACGTGCATCCCTGCGATGAGTGACGTTGCAGATGAAGTGGAAGCCAAGCTCCTTGGAGAAGCAATCAGCCGTTTTCTGTACACTTTGTCCGATGAAAAACAAGTCACGTTCCTGCGCAGATATTTCTATATGGACACCGTGGCAGAAATAGCTGAGCGCCTATCGATCAGCGATAGTAAGGTAAAAACGTCATTATTCCGGATTCGTAAGGAACTCCGGGAGTACCTTATCAAGGAGGGTTATTCATTATGAGAAAGAACCAATTGGACTGTATTGCGTATGTTGACGATCGGCTTATCGAAAAGGCTGAAAAATATGTTGGCGTGAAGAAAAAGAATACCTGGGCAAAGTGGGGAGCCATAGCAGCTTGCTTTTGTCTCGTGGCTGCCGGTGCACTTACGATTATGCCAAAGTATTTACGAGAGACGGATGCTGGCACTGGCCGGAAGCAGCCGGTTTCGGGTGGCATCAATGAAGGAAGCCTATATAGCGTTGCCGTTTTACCGGCAGACAGAAATCGTGATGACGTTCGGAATGCAGATTGTAATGAGATCAGTGAAGCAGAAATTCAGGGTGAAGCAGGGCTAAGGGATTACCTGCCAACCAAGCTTCCTGACGGTTTTCATTTTGATCAGGCAAGTCTCTACGTTACGACCATGAATGACGGTACGATCTATAAGAGACTATTAATCACCTACCGTACGGGGAAAGGCGCTAAGGCATTGCCTAAGGAAGAGGGAGCTGAAGTGATTCCAAACGCTCATGATCTGGGCGAAGAGTTTCGAATTAACGTTTTCTCTTTTATGCCGGATACAAGTGCTGAAATTTATTCGGTGGAAGAGGTACGAAGTGAGTTGCAAAGCGGAAATCTCGGAAACGGATACTTCTGCGTTCAGTATGGTGATTATTATGTCGGAATTGAGCCGCTTTCACTGAGTGCGGAGGAAATCCTTGGCCTAATTGACAGTATTGGAAAATAAGGCGACAGTACGTATGGGAATAACATATAAGGACATATGGGAACAACGCGTACGAATGGTAAAGATCCTGGGTTTATACAAAACCCGGGATCTTTTGCGTTGTTGCCTGCTATGAATTGACCGCAGTTTCCATCTTTGATATACTTGAAATGGTGAAATGCGGGTTATAGGACTAGTTTGTTTGGCAAATCGGGGGTATGTCGAGCTAAAGTGGACCATGGGGACGGGGTTAGTGATCCAAAATAATGCCACTGACCTCGTCCTCAGAGATCATTAGCCTACCGTTTTTTCTGATGAGGTAGAAGGCAACAAAATAGGCTGAAAACCTAGAAATAGTTGCTTCCATAGGCGAAATGGGAAAAAAGGACGGGGAGAAAGTGAGATGGTAAACAATGGGAACAATTAAAGATTACAGAAACATGGTAGAGCAGCCTTGGGGCAAAATGTTCTACGAAATGATTTATAAGCAGCTGAATATTCCGGAGGATAAGAGAATCCGGATTCTGGATTTCGGAGCGGGATTCTGTATTACGGCAAATCACTATGCTAAGAATCATGAAGTGATAGCCGTGGAGCCGAATGAAGAGATGCGTGGCTTGCGTATCAAAGAGAATGATTATACCTTGATTTCTCAAGGCTTGGACTATCTGAAGAATGTCTCTGATAATTCATTTGACGTTGTCTTTTGTCATAACGTTTTGGAATATACCGAGAATAAAGAAGAAATCTTAAAGCAATTAGTAAGGGTTTTAAAACCGGGAGGATGTTTGTCCATTATCAAACATAATCTTTTCGGAAGAGTCATGGGAAGCGCCGTGCTGGGAGATAATCCTAAAGCGGCATTGGACTTATTAAACGATGTCGCTGAGGACAGTATGTTTGGAAACAGGAGCGTATATAGCAACGAGTTTCTCGTCGATGCGCTGACTGAAGACGTGATGCTTTCTGACGTACGCGGGATAAGGGCATTCTTTGGCCTGTCTTCAAACAATGAGATTAAGTCCACGGATGAATGGTACCAAGCCATGCTTGAACTTGAGATGAAGGCATGCACTATGGATGAATTTAGGAAAATTGCTTTCTTCAATCATCTGACGTTCATAAAGAAAGCACAGGCATAAATCCAGGATTCTTTGCAGAGGAGGTTTGCAAGATCATTTACCATGATGGATGATGAAATAATAGAAAAAAACAAGAACTATTGGAATGAACATGCTGATTTGTGGTATGGAACCACGGCGCTGCCGCAATATGGCGTACGTTTTCCCACGGAAGATGAATTGCATTTGTTCGGAGACGTGCGCGGGAAAAGCATGCTGGAAATATGCTGTGGCAGTGGCCATTCCTTGGCATACAATGCGAAAAAAGGCGCAAAAGAGCTGTGGGGCGCGGATTTATCTCAAAAACAGCTCGAAAATGCGGCAAAGCTTCTAGAGGAAAATGGATGTTCGGCGAAGTTGTTCTGCGCAAAAATGGAGGATGAATTGGACATTCCCAAAGGGTATTTCGACTATGTGTATTCCATCTATGGAATAGGTTGGACGACAGACTTACAGGGAACGTTTGACAAGATTGCCTCATATCTGAAAAAGGACGGTATTTTTATTTTTAGCTGGCATCACACTTTGAATTACTGTATTGCTTGGTCATGTGATGAACGAAGGGAAGTATTTGACAATGATCAGCTGATGATGACGAAAAGTTATTTTGATGAAGCTTATTTTAAGATGCCAGTACATGACAGTGAAATCATTCTGTGTAACCGAAAGATTTCCACGTACGTTAATGCCCTGGCAAAAGCGGGTTTTGTTATTGAACAGCTTGTGGAAGAAAGTGACAGGGTTTCCTTAGAGGCAGAAGGTGATCTTGATCCAAAGACAAGAAAGGCAAAATGGTTGCCGCTTTCCTTTTGCATCAAGGCAAGAAAACTATAGAGTCCTTTTCATGAATGGAGTTCGTCTATTGGACGGAATGGCAAAAATAGTCGAGAAATATTTCACGAAATTATTCTATGATATGCTCACGAGGAGATGAGCCAATGGATGACCAGAGAAAAACTGTCAGAATGATGCTCAGGGGCGAGCCGTTTGCGGAAGAAGATTATGAAATGGCGATTGGAGAAATTTGGCAGGCGGAGAAGAAGTACAAGCCTGAGTTCATTGGATATGAATGGGATGACCCGAATCCAAGAATTCAGCTAGAGCCGGTGGGAAAAAGAGGGTATATTGAGCTTGTTCCCATAAAAGAAATAATTCACTAGAAAGTGTTTCAGATAATCCTCAAGAGAGAAAATCCGTAACGTGGGGGGAAATATGCATGGAAACGATGATTGATAAAATTCTTGCATTGATTGTTTTTGGCATCGGCATTGTAGGCTGTTTTGGGTACGCTTTTTATTTCATTGTATTGATGCTAAAAAAGTCAAATGATTATGGTTCGGAGAATGAGATTACGGATTTCTCTTCAAAGGGATTTGAGGACCTTTATTTTGATCCCAACGTAGATCCTGCGCTTACCATGGAAATGCCAGACTGGATGAAGGCCGAAGACGATGTTTTAGACAATGGAGGATGGCGGTGTAAAAATTGCCAGAAGGTGAATCAGAGCTTTATCTATGTCTGTTCCTGTGGAAAAACCAAGAAGGAAAATGAGTCTTCAAAAGACATGCCAATGGATTAGGAGGGAGGGAAACCATGAACGTAAGATGCCCTGGTTGCGGTGCAACGGCTGAGTATTCGGCGAAAGAATTGAAGATGATCTGTAAGCATTGCGGAAAGGCTTTTTCGGCAGATGAAGCTAATGGAAAGTCCTCCTATGAGAAAAAGCAGACGCGTAAACGCACGGCTATTGAAGAACTGCGAAAGCATGCGACGATAAGGATGCGGCGTTTCCGGTGCTCAGCCTGTGGGGCAGAACTTATGGCAAAAGAGACGGAGGCGACTTCTTACTGCTATTATTGCGGACAACCGGCCGTCATGGAGGAACAGCTCTCGGATTATATGCAGCCTGATTACGTTATCCCGTTTCAGATCACCCAGGAGGAAGCTGCAAATCTGCTTCAAAAAAGTATTCGCAAGGGCTTTTTTGTGCCACGCTGTTTCAAGGACTTTAAGATCGAGAGGCTGACACCCATATACGTACCATATTGGCTGATCGACGTGGATTATCAGGATGCGCAGCTCTGGGAGTATAGGGATCTTGAAGGCGATGGTGAAACCCGGTATGCCAAAACGGCTGGAAGATTGAAATTAGATTCTTATGCAGTAGAAGGCTCCAGAAAGCTGGAAGACTATGCGGGACAGCGTATCGGCCCCTTTGATTTCTCGGGACTGAAGCCATTTGATCCTTCGTATCTTTCGGGGTATTACGCAGACCGCTTTGACATGGGCACGGAGGAAGTTGAGGGTTTTGTGAATGCAAACGTCAAGGAAATGTTTGACTGGAAAATGCAAAAGCTTGTATTGAAATATAGCACGGATCGAACATATTCCGCGCCATCGCAACGGCTTTCAAACTATAGATATGCGCTTTGTCCGGTATGGTTTCTCAACGTTACGATGAAGAATAAGGTTTATACCATGTTGGTGAATGGGCAGACGGGAAAAGTCGTGTTTGCATTGCCTCCGTCTGTTTGGAAGACGGCAGCCTGTTTCCTGCTCGTGATCGCTGCAATGGTTGCCATCACGACTCCGGCTATTAAAGAACTGTTTTATCTGTTGTTCTTCAAGGATTTTCTTTCCGATGAGATTTCCGCCATTTTTACCTTGGTGGTTTGCGTGGTGGTCGTCATAGCCGGCGGATTTGGCATGCGGCTTCTGAAGGTCGGCTTGAAGCACATGGAGGAGTTCAAACGGGATATTATACGCATTAACGGGGAAAACAATTTGCAGTACGTAAAAGACAGAGGGACGGATGAATTTCAGGGATGATTGATTGCGTGGAAATGAAGACCCTTGATTATTTCTCGAAGTTGGAGGATGCCTTTGAGACAAATGACCTAAGCGTTCAGCAGATTGCGAAAGCGATCATGGCATGATGCAGAGTTTATGCTAAGGGAGAGATGGTACAATGATCGAAAATGGAGGGTGCCATCGTGGAAGTCAATGAAGAGTTTCGTCGCGTAGTGTTGCAGACTTGGGAGCCTTCGTGGGCTGGGGAGGTTAAGAGGCGATCGGGGGATACGCTGGGAATGAAAGAGGAAAATCATTAAAAGAGGCAAATCATGATAAGAAAAGCAGAAAATAAAGATTTATCAAGATTGAAGATATGTATATTGCAAGGCTGTATGTTGAACCTGTTCTTCAAAATGCTGCCGTAGGTTCACGGCTGTTGGAATTTGCAGTGAAGGAACACCACGCGGATCATCTTTGGGCACTGGAAAAGAACGTAAATGCCATACGCTTTTATGGGAGAAACGGCTTCGTTGCTACCGGAGAAAGGAAACTGGAAGAAGGCACTGCGGAATACCTTGTGCTCTTGAGGAGAAAAAAGGAGGGGGAGGCGTGCCAGGGAAAGTAAAAAAGTACCCTCCTCCTTTTTTCAGAAGGAGGAGGGTACGAATGCGTCTGGAAGTAAACGTTAATTGGGGAAATTAGGTTCCGCCGTCAGTTCAATCTCGAAAAGGCCTGAAACGTCGGAATTCAACTCCAGGGAATCAGGTCCGTATCCACAGGTAATTCCGTAGAGAGTGTTTTCGTCGGACGTGAACGCAACCGTGCCTTTTTTGTTGTCCCACCAAGTGTCAGAGCTCATCTTGAACTTGGTAAGTGCTTTCCATTCATCGCTTCCTTTTTCGCGAACGTAGAAGTTGCGATACGCAAAGGTACGCACTTCATTGCTGTATGCGCCCCAGTAATTCTCCATGAACTGAGACATGGCACCCATAAAGCAGGAGTGCTTAAGTCCCGTATTAAAGCAACTGATCTCGGTCCATTCTTCGGTTTCCATGTCCTGAACCCACTGCTCAACGTAGGTATAACCTTCTTCGTCATCATAACAGTTCAGATACATTCTGTACCAATGATCTTTTTCCCAAGGAAATAACGGGATGTAATTTGTGCCTTCGCCTTCGCCGCCAAACGTAGAGGTCTTGTTCGTCTTGGGATATACTCTTGATGCCAGAACTTTTACCTCTTCGCCGTTCTCGTCATCATAGCTGATCTCCCAGAACGACATGATGGCCTTTTTGCCCTCTTCCGTATTTTGCAGTCCTGCATATGCGCCGCCGGTATTTTTCAGCATGTATTCGCTCTCCAGTTCGGAAGTGTCCATTCTCCAGTTGCACAGTGCCCAATAGGTGCAGTTTGCAGTACAGTCGGTACAAAAATCAATCAGAAATCCCGTGTATTGGCCGCTGGTCTGCGAAAGATCAGGATTTACGTAAATATTATGTGCCATGCGACTTTCCGGGTTGTCTTCTGCCGGAATCGGATCGGGCAGTTCCAGGATGGAATTCCAGTCATAAAGCTTCACGTCTTCGATTTCAGGTTCTTGGGCGGACGCTGACTCGGTGGCAGACTCTGACTCCGTGGCGGACGTGCTTTCTGCTATTTTGCTTTCTGCTTTTTGGCTTTCAGCCGCGCTTTCCTTTGCATCTTTTCCGCCGCAAGCCGTCATGGCTATCGTCAGCGTGATCAGAATTAAGCTCAAAGTTTTTCTCTTCATTGGTGTTTCCTTTCTTTTGTTAAATTAATAACATACTTACGCATTATACTACGTTGGTTTTTATAATGCAATTTTTTTTGTAAATTTTAAAAACCATCGCACGGATGGTTGTGATGAAAAGGACAGCGCGGTTTAACGTTGATGGACCATTTCCGGTATGTTACAATCATAAATGAAACGTAGGAAGAGTTTTTGAAAAAAGGACAGAGTCTCTGGAGGGTGAATATCGCGTTATAGATGCATATAGAAGCAATATATCTCCGTGCCTGGATTGCAGATACTGTTGAAACTTTGTCCGAAGAAAAGCGTCCTTATATTTAGAACGATAGTTCAAGCTTGTGGAACCATTGATTTTAGACAAAGGAGCGAAAAAGGATGAGAAAAAATTTAGCGGTGATCGCAGTAATCATTATGGTATGTGTGGTTTTCTGCGGATGTGGAAAAAAGGAAGCTGAGCAGGAAGGCAAGGGTAAAATCCAGATGGTAGCTACCACCTGGGGTGTTGGCATTCGAGAAGATGGAACGGAAGGAATGTACAGAAATGCGGAAGCAAAGGAAATGAGTGAACCCAAGGCGGGTGACGTTTTGTATGACGGGACCATGGGGATGCTTAGCATAGCATCGATTTCTGATAAGGAATTAGTGATGAATAATTCTGGCTTTGGCGTGCCTGACAAGGATGGCAACATTAGTTTGTTACAAGATCCACCTAAAACAATTAAAATCCTATCTGGCGAAACGTTAAATCTGAACACGCTTTCCATGGATTCAGGAGTGGAGATGGTAATTACTTATTCAAAATAAAAAACTATGGAGCAATACACGGTTTGGAAAATGAGGGGGGCAAACGTGAAAAAATTCTTAATTGTAATTATTTCTATTATTTCATTTATTCTTATATGTTGCTTACTTATTTTTTTCCTTTTAAAGCCAAGAGATAAAGTTAGTTATGACATTGAAAAGTGGAAGAATTTGGAAACCAAGCAGTCTTTTCTTCCGTCGGTTGATGAATTAGGGGAGTATACTGATTTGAAGTGTAAATTTTTCCATAAAGATTTATTTATATTTGAATCGGATGCATATGTATTAAGGGTAACGTATGGCGATGAGGCATTCGGTCAGCAAAAGGATTATATAAATAACCACTACGTTATGCAAGAAAAAGTTATGGAAAATGGCTTGGAAAAAGAAACGTTTTTTACGTTGGATGGCTTTTATTTTCAAATGTTATCGCAAAAAGAATACAAACTTTATTACCCCAAGAAAATGGCCTTTATTGGAATTTCAGAGGAGAATAATGAAATTGCATATGTTTTCTATGACGACGTTGATTTAGATTTTATAGGTGGTTCCCTTTCAGACTTTCTTATCGAAGATTGTGGATGGGAATAGAAGAAATACTTACTACAAAATATAAAAGCATAAAGAAAAGGATGTGAGTAAATGAACAAAACAAATTTAAATGAAATATTTAAAAGTGTTCTTGAGGCTGACCGTGCCGCAGTGGTGCTATGTGATTTAGAGCATACGATAGTATATATGAATCCCGTGGCAATAAAGAGATATGAAAAATGGGGTGGCGCAGATCTTCTCGGGAAGAGTCTGCTTGCTTGTCATAATGAACACTCGCGGGAAATGATCATAAAGGTTGTAAATTGGTTTCAAGAATCGCCGGAAAATAATCTGGTTTATACGTTCTATAACCAGAAGGAAAACAAAGACGTATACATGGTTGCTCTGAGAAATGATTCCAAGGAACTGATTGGATACTATGAAAAGCATGAGTATCGAGACAGGGAGACCATGAAAATGTATAATTTGTAGAAAACAATAGCCGTGGAGTTAAAAGAATTATGTTTGAGAATCCGCCAAATGCTGCGCATTCGTCGGATGTCACGTTATGGAGGAAACATGAAAAAAGTAGAAATCAACAATTATGAAGAGTTGTTTGAGGTGCTTGATCGGTTGAACGAAAGCATTGACTGGAACACCTTTTATGGAGAAAGGGTAATGAAGGCACCGTTCCTTGTGAACAATACGTTGCCGGATAAGTTGATAACGGAATTTGTTGCGGCACACAGTATCAGGGATGCCGTGGAATTTGGATGTGGGGAAGGCAGAAACGCAATTTTTCTGGCAAAAAGAGGAATTGACGTGGTAGCCATAGATTCTTCTGACGTTGCAATCCGTAATGCGAAGGACAAGGCGGAAGGTCTTGATAACGTGAGGTTTATTTGCAGCAACTTTTTGACGGTCGATTTTGAAGACCGAAAGTCATGAAGTTAAAATAGTTTGGGAAAAAATGGATGATGGGAAAAGATTTAAGCAGAAGTGCGGGAAAGGTGAAAGGTAGAGATAATGAACCTACGAGACGGATATTTGGAAGAGGATCTGTTTCCTAAACTGTTTACCAATTACGAAGAAAGATCCTATGGAATTCTGTTTTATAACGAGGAGAATCGTGATTCGTATGATTCGAATCATGCCGTAATCTATAAGGATAAGATAGATGATTTAGGTAACGTGCTTGCGGACGTGGTTCATTTTTACGGATCGAAGAACCTTCGTCCGATCATCTATCAGTCCATGCTGGACGACGGATGGTTTGAAGAGATTGAAAATGACCTGGCGCGTGCCGGATTTAAGAGCTGGACGGAATTGCAGGAATACATGCTGCCGACGGGGGAAAATAAAATTGTTCCGAATCCTGACTTAGAAATCTTAAAGATAGAAAAGTGGGAGGATGAGCTTAAGACGGTTTTCCTGGAGGCAGAAGAACCATGGGAGATCGAGGTGGCAAAAGCTTCCCTAAACAATCCTCGCAGTTGGATGTTCGCCGCCCGCGAAAATGGAAAAACAATCGGTCTTTTATATGGTCACGTTTCCGATACTGCCTGCAGAGGCGATTATCTTCTTGTGTCTAAGCTGCATAGAAGGATCGGGGCTGGCCGGGCACTCTTCCATGCGTATGTTGAATGGTGCAAGCAAAGCGGCATTGATAATGCTTATCTTTGGCCGGACGGAGAAACGCCGAAACGGATTTATCAAGAAGGCGGATATGAATTGGTGGAAATTCGAAAAGCAGGCCGGGCCGTTTGGGATAGAGGATAATTGCAATCCGTCACGCCATGCGAAGAAACCGGCATTTGTTAACCCGGACGTATGACGTATCTGTCGGAGTAAAAGGAGGTCTTAATGATGCTTATCAAAAAACATATCTTGATATTTATCCTTATCGCAGGCATCTTCTTCATTCTGCCTGCCTGTTCGGATGGAACCGATGCCACGGTTCCGACGTCTGCAACGCCGACAAAATCTCCGAACTTTAAGGCGCCTGACATGCCGGCCAATATGGAACACGAACCTCCTCAGGGGATGGGATTTGCCGTTTCAAATGAGGATATCTTTGAAAAGGGTTATTACGCCGTTCAATATGAGTCGTTCACAAGCGCATACTTCTTCTGGTCATCGACAAACAAGTCTGAATCTGACATAGAGTGGAGCGTATATCTTTCCGACAAGGAACTCTCGGATGACGAGGTCAAAGAGCTATCCAAAACAGAACCGTTGGCAGTTAACGAAGGCTCGGATGCAATATGTCGGGGACAGTGGATATACGTCCTTTGCAGTATAAATAAAGAGACTGCATCCAACCCGGTCGACTCGACGTTCCGACTCTGGAGTTTCAGGGCCTATGCCTGACGGCTCACCCAACGTACATACAAACACATATTGGTACCGGATATAGGATGTTGAAGCTGTAATCTGCGCGTTTGGCTTAATGCGCCGTGGAGGGGATATACAAATAGTTGAAATAATTTTGGGGTATTGACTAGGGAGATACGATCATGGGGGAGAATGAAAAATATCGCGAGATGAGGGAGAAGCCAATGGAATATCGTAAGGTGTTTGACACAATTCCGGAGCAGTTTGATAAGTTCCGGCCTCGTTACTGCGCGGAGCTGTTCGAATATTTCATTAAGGAGGCCGGCATCGGAGCTAAGACGAAGGTGTTGGAGATTGGCCCGGGAACCGGCCAGGCGACGGATCCGATTCTGGGTACCGGCTGCGATTATAATGCCATCGAGCTCGGGGAGCATCTCTATGAGAAGATGAAAGAAAAATACGGCACAAAACCGAATTTCCACATCGTGAACGACGACTTTATCACACATGATTTCGGGGATCAAAAGTTCGACGTGATATACTCGGCTGCGACGATCCAATGGATTCCGGAAAGGATCGCTTTTTCCAAGACGTTTGAATTGCTAAAGCCTGGCGGAACGCTGGCGATGATGTTTCTGATCGGGGATTATAAGACACCCAATGAGGAGCTGTATGGCAATATCCAAAAGATTTACGACAAATACTATAAGCCGGTGACGGAATACAAGAACATGAAGGAGCCGTTTGACTATCTTCATGCAACCGACTATGGCTACGTAGATCTGACGCGGCATGATTTTTATGGAAAACGCGTATTTTCCGCAGATGAATACGTGATGTATTGCGGCACGCACAGCGATCACGTTTTGATCCCCGAGCCCTATAAAACGAAGTTTTTCGAAGGACTTCGGAGTGTTGTGCTTGCGGGCGGAGATAAGGTCGAGTTTCGGGATACCTACGTTCTGTATCTGACGAAGAAACCGTCGTAGTGGACCATGGGGACGGGGTTAGTGGTCCAAAATAATGCCCCACAGACCTCGTCCTCAGAGCTCATAGCCTACCGTTTTTTCTGATGAGGTGGAAAGCAACAAAATGGGCGAGAATTCGGGAAATTGTTGCTTCCGTAGGTGATGCGGAGGTTTTGATATACTCACGTATGAACGTCCGAAAGACATATTTGATATAAAAGGAGGGAGAATCATGAAGAAAAATTGGAGCTTAGCACTTGCATTTGTGTTTTTAGCGGCGTCTCTTTCAGCATGCGCAGATAATGCGTATACAGAGTTGGACGCCACGGAGATGAGTGCGCAAATGGAGCAGAATGCACAAACGGAGGAAAGCGCGACTCCAGAGTCAACTGAAGCGGTTGATTTAGTGGAAGCGACTCCAGAAAGCATTTCGATTGACCTTGATTCAATTGAAGTGTCCGTAAAGAAAGAGTATCACTTGAAACTAAAATATGATGATCCATTTGACATAGTGTATACGGATAGATATGTCCGCGTGAAGTACAAGATGCAGAGCCCGGAACTCAGATCGCAATCTATGTATGAAGAAGTAGAGGGCGAGTTTGTATTGATGGATGATTATTTCATAGATTCCATGGAGGCAGTGCTTGACGAACTGCAAGATCTTACCGAGAGCGGGATTTACGGCAGAAGGCAGCTAGAACTCATTGATTACGGTTACAGAATGTTCCAGTTCCTTTCAAAGTCCCAAAACAGAACGGATGACATGAGTCTGCTTTACGGTGAGACGTTCTATAATGTTTATGGAAAAGAAATGGACTATAATTCCGACGGCAAGGTGACGGTTGACGAATGCTATGCATATTTTGCGGGAGAACTCGTGCCTTCGCTGCAACTTCTTGAGGATCACAGGGGAGAACTCTCTGAGGCTCAGTTAGCGAAATGGAAAGCAAAGGGACTCATTCCTGCGAAAACGCAGACGGGCAGCTTTAAGACGCAGGAGCCAGTAAACGCGATCGTTCTGAACGGAGAAACCTATTACTTGATGGAAGACACGGTGAAGAAATTCGTTGATAATGGTTTTGTTCTAGATGGTGCTCAGCTTACGGATACAGTTCGCGGTGGCGGATTTCTCTATGGGCATTTTGAAGGTGGAGAAGAAAATGACGTATCGCTTTATTACCATACGGTGAACGGTTACGAGGGAACGGTAGAAGTTTGCGTCATTGATCAGATCCGTTGCCGCGTTCCCAGCAAGGATGCGGCGCTCTATTCTTGGAAGTGTGGCTCGCTGACGATTGACGGTAACACGCTAAAAGAAGAAGCACTTCCGTATTTTGACTTAGATGAATATGGAGAAAATTTGGTTCGGCTGTATATGCCTGATTTTGTGGTAGAGTTTTATTGTACCAACCTTCGTCGAGACAGCACTTCCGCCAGCAGTTACTTTGATATGCGGGCATTTCCATATGACAGTTATTCCACAACCGAACCTGAGTGGGTGGAGTAAAAGAATAAGCGCAAGCGAAAAAGGAGGGTTAAACTGTCCATTTTGTAACAAAGAGATGCAAGAAGGTTTTGTCTGCGGAGTGTCAAGGAGAATAGGGAATTCCTCGATTTATTGGAATGACGAGGACAACAAGTTCACTATGTTTTCCAACGGCATAAAGCTGCGCGCGGATCATCATGATTTTGTTTACCCTGCCATCAAGGCATATAAGTGCGAAGATGAATAAGAGTAGATGCAAACGCTGTGGGTTCGAATCCCGCCTGCCTCATTTAGAGATCACATGTGAGTGATCTCTTTTTTTGTTTCTTAAAGTCTAATCCCATTGTATCTAAATCATAAGATAAAAGGAGCTGCCAACTATAAAATTCTTTTTATCGGTATAACCAGTAAAAGACCCAGTTTGCATTTCCTTATAAAGCATAAATAACAGTGTCTTTTCTTTTTCTAACAGTTTATAATCCTCATCTTTAGTTACATGGATTTTTATGCGAACAATACCCGGATACTTGTTTTTGATCCTGGAAAAAGATTTGGTGTTTACACAGTTAAGGATGGCAAGAAGTTGATTATGGTGTCGAAAATTACCCTTGAATGCCGTCAGAGTCTATAAAAGGATTGCCATTTTGTTTCGACTGGCTATGGAACTCAAATTGACCACAGTTTCCATTTTTGATATACTAAAGAGGCAAGAGTATTAATTCTCGGTTTGCGAATAACTTTCGGGTTATCTCACTGTTAACATTTTGTTCATGAACTTATGATTTAGAGACCAAAAGTATCGAAATATACCGAAAATAGACAATCAGACAAAATTGTCCGGTCAAAAATGCCATTTTCTCACTTTATGGGCTGTGTTTTTGCCGGAGAACGACGGATAATCGGCAGTGAAAGGAGGAAACTTATGATTGACCAAGAAAAGATCGGTGGTTTCTTAAGAGACTTACGAAAAGAAAAAGGACAGACTCAAGAAGAAATAGCCGAGAGGTTTGGAGTATCATCCAAAAGCGTTTCGCGCTGGGAAACTGGAAAATCGCTACCGGATTTGGCAAACCTCGTTGAACTGGCTGATTATTATGAAGTTGACATCAAAGAAATAATTGATGGCGAAAGGAAAAGTGAGATTATGAACAAAGAAGAAAAAGAGACTTTGCAAAAAGTAGCAGACTATGCGGAAGCTGAGAAAAAATTAGTAGTAAGGCGTAAATGTACGGTAACATGCGTGGGTACTTTGGTATTTGCATTTTGTATTATGATTGGCTATATCGTGCTCCCCAAGTTGCCGGCAGACAGTTTTTTACGAAGCAATGGTTTGTGGCTTGGAATCAGCGCTATTGGATTGGTTGGTTTATGGGGCATGGTAATTTATGGGAATCGAAAGAATTCCATGCAAGGAAAGCAAGAGTAAAAGCATTCGTGGAGATCTCGGGACAAAAAAATCCCGGGATCTTTCTGTATTACTGCCCGCTTTAAATTGACCTGAGTTTCCATATTTGTTATAATTGGGGGAGAGATTTTTGAGGGAAGGTTTTAGCCTTGAATTTCGGTTTAATACACGGTGGGGGTGGGCCATGATGCATATGGTGATAGAGCAGACAATTAAATATCCCATGCGAATGATATTTGATCCGCTTACTAAGAATTTTGTTGTCAGTGAGCATCGCTCACTAATGTTTGACAGAGGTTTCACCAAGCCTTATGGCTGGATAAAAGAATCTGGAACACCTCCGCAAGAACATTGGGATAGTATTCTAATGACTGAAAAGGAATATGAGTTGGGGGACGAGGTTGAAATCAAAATTATTGGTCTGTTTAAGAGAACGGATTTTGACCATAAGTATATTGCAGTGGAAATAGATAGAGATATCGAAGATTATGATGAGTTGTCTGTTGAAGAAAAAGAAGAATTGCGCAGATTATATCCTAAAGTAAGGCCAGGCGAAGGATGGTATGGAAAAGAAGAGGCCGTATACTGCATGAATCATAACAAAAAAGCATTATAGATTTATGTTTATTGACCCTCGCCCGTGGGTAAAAAGAAAACCTTCTCCTGATTTTGATTGGGGAATTGTATTGAAAGAATCCAATAAAGTGATCGGCATGATTGCATTATTTGATATTCAAAATGCAAGAACGGTTGAATGGCCGGGCCGACATAAGGAACATTGCTTCAAATAAAGTGCTGGAGCGGTGTGGCTTCATAAAAGAGGGGACAATCCGACAAGGTAAAAAGGTTTCGATCTACTGTGATTATAATATTTTCGGTATGCTGAGAGAAGATTATGTAATGCATATTGTGAGAATGATTATGTGTTCAAGCATGAAGATGGATCACTGTATTATCCGGATTATCCGTCGGATGCATTTAGAAAGTTGGTGAAAAGCATGCCAGACCTTCCGCAGAATATCCATCTGCATGGACTGAGAAGTTCATGTGTGTCCATTCTGGTTCATGAAGGACTGGACATTAAACAGATCCAAAAGTGGGTTGGGCATGCTGATCCGGAGACAACGCTAAAGATTTATACCAAGGTAAAAGCTGAACAGGCGAAGGAAGAAGTGTCTGCCAAAATGAGCGCCTTGATTCGGCTCCAATAGGAAACTGCCTTCAAAATTCGGATAGATTTTGAAGGTGGTTTTTTTATCTCAAAATCACCTATTTGAGAAAATTCGTAGCAAATTCGTAGCAAACAGTCTTTTTTGAAGTAAATTGGAAGAGAAAAACAAGACAAAAAGGAATGAAAAAAAGGAAACGGTTCTCTGATGGAAACAAGAAGAAACCTTGCGAATAATGGGAAAATAGAAAACGGGAAATCATTTGCATGATGTCCCGTTTTTCATCGGCGCGACGTGATTCGAACACGCGACCTCTGCGTCCCGAACGCAGCGCTCTACCAAGCTGAGCCACGCGCCGCCTTGGTAACAGTAAAATAATATATAAAAAAGTAGTAAATGTCAAGGGCAAAATGACAGAAAATTGTAGGCGACGGGAGCCTTTGTGTGCTATAATATAAAAACAGTGATTTGGACTGGAACGTAAGTCAGAAATGGAGGTAGGGCAATGAAAGTATATGATATCTCGCAGGAAGTGTTTTCGTGTAAGGTATATCCCGGGGATCCGGCGCCGGAGAAGCACGTGATGTTGCAGATCGCCAATGGTGACGTCTGTAATTTGACGGCGTTTCAGATGTGCGCGCACAACGGAACGCACGTGGATGCCCCCTATCATTTCATAAAGGGCGGGAAGACGATCGAGCAGGTGGCGCTGGAGCGTTTTGTCGGGCCGGCTTACGTTGCGGAGCATAATGGTGACGTTACGGCGGAGGATGCCATGGCAATCCTGGAGAAAGCTCGGAAGACGGACTCACAGGCGGCGCGGAGGATTCTCGTGAAGGGGAAGGCCGTGGTTACGGAGGATGCGGCGAAGGTGTTCGCGGAGGCGGGACTGCTTTTGTATGGCAATGAGTCGCAGACCGTTGGCCCGGAGGATGCGCCGATGGCAGTGCATCTGATCATGCTGGGGGCGGAGATCGTGCTGTTGGAGGGCATCCGGCTCGGCGAGGTGGATGAGGGCACGTATCTGCTAAACTGTGCGCCGCTGAACCTTGGAGGCTCTGATGGAGCTCCCTGCAGGGCAATCCTGATGAGCATGGCGTAACGGAGCTGCGGCGGATAAGCATTATGGGAATTGAGTAGTAGCCCGGCGCAGGAGAAGGCCTGCGGCAGACGGGCCTGGATAAAGGGTTAGAGCAAAACTGTATGGAAAAAGGAGGACAACAGACATGATTTGGTACGTAAACGCAAAAGCGGGCCGCGACGGAAATGGTTCCAAGGAGATGCCTTTCAAGCGGATCAGTGACGCAGCGAAGATGGCACAGCCTGGCGATGAGGTTCTGGTGTATCCGGGAACGTATCGCGAGTACGTGGACCCGAAGAACGCGGGAACGAAGGAGGCCCGGATATCTTACAAGAGCGTTGAGCCCCTTGGCGCGCATATTACGGGCGCGGAGCTTTTGACTGGCTGGAAGAAGTATGACGGCACCGTTTGGACCGCCAGCGTGGACAATGGCATTTTTGGAAATTATAATCCCTATACGACCTACGTATATGGTGACTGGTATTTTGCGGGTCGTTCCAAACATACGGGCTGCGTATATATGAATGGCAAGGCTTTCTATGAGGCAGCAAGCATTGAGGCTTGCAAGGAAGCGAAGAAGTCCGAGACTTCCTGGGTGCCGGAGGATTCCGTTTATCAGTGGTATGCGGAGCAGGCTGAGGGCCGCACGGTATTTTACGTGAATTTCCAGGACAAGGATCCGAATCAGGAGACGGTGGAGATCAATGTGCGCAGGGAGTGCTTCTTCCCTTCAAAGACGGGCGTTGGCTATATTACGGTCAGCGGCTTTAAGATCAGCAAGGCAGCAACGACCTGGGCGCCTCCCGCGGCATTCCAGGACGGCATGATCGGCCCGAACTGGTCGAAGGGCTGGATCATCGAGGATTGCGAGATCAGTGACAGTAAGTGCGCCGGCATCTGTATCGGTAAGTATTATGATCCCGCAAATGATCATTATTTCACCTTCAAGCACGTAAAGAGCGCAACGCAGATGGAGCGCGACGCGGTTTGCCGCGGCCAGTATCATGGATGGCTGAAGGAGAAGGTTGGCAGTCATATCATCCGCCGCAACAACATCCACAACTGCGAGCAGGGCGGCATCATCGGCCGCATGGGCGGAGTGTTCTCGATCATCGAGGACAATCACATTCATCATATTAACAACATGATGGAGCTTGGCGGCGCGGAGATCGCAGGCATCAAGATGCATGCGGCCATTGACGTAACGATGCGCAGGAATTACATTCATCACTGTACCATGGGCATCTGGACGGACTGGGAGGCACAGGGCACGCGCATCACGCAGAATCTCTTGCATGATAATCAGCGGCCTGCCTTCGCAAAGCGTCTTGGCGGCGGCATGGAGAGTCAGGACATTTTTGTTGAGGTGGGACATGGCCCGACGCTGATCGACAATAACATTCTGCTGTCCGACGTATCGCTCCGCATGGCAACGGAGGGCGTTGCGATGGTGCATAACCTGATCTGCGGCAGCTTTACGTTTGTCGGGGCAGGCTGTGACAACATGGTAGAGGGTAAGCTTCGTCAGAGGTATACGCCGTATCACATTCCCCATCGCACGGAGGTTTGCGGCTTTATGACGATCCTTCACGGTGATGACAGATTTTACAACAACATTTTTATCCAGAAGTGGCCTTCTGACAAGGAAGACAAGGATCAGGACAATTATGAGGTTGGAACGCACGTATTTGAGGAGTATCCGACCTATGACGAGTGGATTTCCTGGTTTGACATGGATACCGATACGCCTGACATGGGCAAGCTTGACAAGTATCATCACAGACATCTTCCCGTTTGGAGTGCAGGCAACGTTTACCTAAACGGCGCGAAGGCATGGAAAAATGAGAAGAACGGACTCGTTAATGATGCGGACGCGGCATTTGTCGAGATTGATGAGAATGGCGGAAAGCCTGTTCTGAAGACGAACGTGTATGATCTCATCAAGGACTTCACCTGCAGCATGGTTAACACGGACGTGCTTGGCAAGGCGTTTGAGCCGGAGCAGCCCTTCGAGAATCCTGACGGCACGGACATTGTCTTCGACCGCGATTATAAGGGCGATTCCAGAGGCGTAAACGTCATCCCCGGACCTTTTGCCTACGGAGCCGGTACGATCGAAGGATTGTGGTAAGAATTACGGATGCTTCTCCGAAAACTAAAGTTTAATTGAGGGCAGCAGAACCGTCACTTTTCAGTGACGGTTCTTTTTTCATTGTAAAAACATGGCGTGCGTGATATGCTTCATAGTAGTGAAGATATCTTTATGATTGTCGGGATATGACCTCAATCGAAAAAATCTTGAAATGGGTCAAGGAAACAAGAGAAAGAGCATGACCGCAATCGAGATAATCTCGAAATGAGTCATCATAGCTTAGATTTGTCGATATTTCTTGCGGGAAGGAGATGGAAGGATGGCAGCGGAAGAGCAGGTCGTTTGGAGAGCGGACAGCAACAATATCTACGAGCGTTTTATAGAGCAGCTTGACGAGGCGATGAGCGGCGAGAAGGAGCTGACCGAGGGTGATCAGGACACGCGATATGCCATGAAGCTTCAACAGGAGCGCCTTCAGGAAAAGGGAACGAAAATCCGGTATCACATTACGCCGAGAGGTTTTATGTCGAACGGGCAGAACCTGCCCAGGAAATGGTTGGACAAGCATTACGTCAGTGAGGTCGCGTACTACACTTCCATGTGGGAGCGCGACATAGCGGTTGGAAACGGCAGGCCATTTCGCCAGAAGAGCAAAATGACCATCTATGAGACCAAGACGGACGTGATTGGCGGCGTAAACGTGGAGGACGAAATCTACGTTTGTCCCGGATGCGGCGCGCCCTCCAAGATCAAGGAGCTTCTGGGTGGCTGTCAGTACTGTGGTTCGAGATTTCAAATGAGCGAGCTCTATCCGAAGATCACAAGTCATTACCTGGTCAAGGATTTTTCCTTCGCGGGGAATGAAATGAAGTATTATCTCATGAAGTTTATGATCGGAACGGGCGTCGTTATTCTCATCGCGATGCTCATCGGCATGGCGGTTCGGGGAGAATTCAGTCCCCTGAGGATCGGAAGCCTGATCGCCACGATCCTGGGTTCAGCTTTTTTTGGCGTTGTGATGGGATATTTCCTTGCGAGCATATCCCTGATTTTCAAATTGTTTTTTGAAGCGGGGAAGACCGTGCCCATGATGGGCGCCATCGGCGCAGGAAAGCGGTTTGAACTGTTCATGAAGAGATATAGTCCGGAGTTTTCTTATGAATATCTTACGGGAAAGACGGTTGCGCTCCTTAAGATGATTATGTTTGCAAAGAATCCGCAGGAGCTGCCTTTTTACGTGGGAGCGCCTTTGGGAGACCGCTTCCATGATCTGGTGGACGTCATATTCCGCGGCGCCATGGGCTATAAGGGCATGAGAGAGAAGGACGGATATCTTCACGTGACGGTGGATGTCTTTCTGGAGAATGCATACGTGACGAACGGAAGGGTCAGGGCAGGCGTCAATGAAAAGCTTCGCGTGACGCTTGTGAAGAACTTGAACGTGCCGATCCAATACAATTTCTCCATCAAGAAGCTGGAATGCCCGATCTGTCATGCAAGCTTTGACGCCACGAAGAACAAGACTTGTCCTTATTGCGGCGGCACCTATCGGATCGAGGACGCAGACTGGGCAGTAGAGTCCGTCACGGTTATGTGATGACGAATTGAGGATTTGATGAGATGATTTACTTGCCATATCGAGATTTGGCTAGATTATTATGGCCTGTAAACCGTGTGGCAAAGGAGCGTATTGGCCTACGGAATCACAATTTAGAGGAATTCCTGCATGCTAGATTATCACCTACGGCGGAAAATGAAAAAAAGTGAATCCCGCTGTAGGAAATCAAGCAAGAATAACGCTTACGACAGCGGAAAATGGAAAAAAGCGAATCCCGCCGTAGGAAATCAAGCAAGAATAACGCTTACGACAGCGGGAAATGAAAAAAAGTGAATCCCGTTGTAGGAAATCAAGTAAAATGAACACTTACGACAGCGGGAAATGAAAAAAAGCGAATCCCGCTGTAGGAAATCAAGCAAAATGAACATTTACGGCAGCGAGAAATGAAAAAAAAGCGAATCCCGCTGTAGATGATCGCGCAAGGAGAATTAAATCTTCCGAGAAATGCCTCGCCAGAAGAGTCCAAGCCCGCGCAGGAGGTAAAAGCAACAAAAGCATGACAAATGCCGCCACGTGTTGCCTTTTAAGAAGCATGAGGGCGGTAAAAGCAACATGTAGAGGCATGTATGGGAATTAAGTTGTTTATTTGGATTTCTCTGGGTTGAAAAGGCAACGTGGCAGAAGTATTTGCAGATACATGTTGCTTTCTTCAGTGGAGCTGGATAAAAAAGCAACAAATATAGAGTAAGGGGAAGAAGAATCATGGCAGTGGTGATTTTGAAAAAGGGCGAGGGCCGCACGATCAAGGCGGGCGGTGCCTGGATCTATGACAATGAGATCGCAAAGATTGAGGGAGAATTTGAAAACGGTGACGTGGTTGAGGTGCATGACTTTGACGGTTACGTCATGGGGCAGGGCTTTATCAATACGAATTCCAAGCTTACCGTGAGAATGCTGTCCCGCAGGAAGGATGCGGTGATCAACGAGGCTTTTATGGAGCAACGCGTGCGGGATGCATGGAATTACCGCAAGGAAGTCATTGATACCTCGAGTTGCCGCTTGATCTTTGGGGAGGCAGATTTCTTGCCGGGCATCGTCATTGACAAGTTTTCGGACGTGTTGGTGGTGGAATCCCTGGCCCTCGGGATCGACAAGTGGAAGCTGACGATCATCAATGCTTTGAAGAAGGCGCTGAAGGAAGACGGCATCGAGATCCGCGGCGTCTACGAGCGAAGCGACGCCAAGGTTCGCCTGAAGGAAGGCATGGAGCCTAGTAAGGGCTTTATCGGTGAGCCCTTTGAAACAAAGGTGGAGATCGTTGAGAATGGCGTGCACTATATGGTGGACGTGGAAGATGGCCAGAAGACCGGTTTTTTCCTCGATCAAAAGAATAATCGCGCCAGCATCCACAAGCTCTGTAAAGGGAAGAAGGTACTGGACTGCTTTACCCACACGGGTTCCTTTGCATTGAATGCCGGGATTGCGGGCGCAGCCAGCGTGCTTGGCGTGGATGCATCCCAGCTTGCCGTAGATCAGGCAACAGAGAATGCGGCGTTAAATCATCTGGAGGATATCGTGAAATTCCAGTGCGCCGATGTGTTTGAACTTCTGCCGGAGCTGGAGGCTAAGGGCGAGAAGTATGACGTGGTGATCCTGGATCCCCCGGCGTTTACGAAGTCACGCAACTCCATTAAGCAGGCAGTTAAGGGCTATCGGGAGATCAACGTGCGCGGCATGAAACTCGTGAAGAACGGCGGATATCTCTGCACCTGTTCCTGCTCGCATTTCATGGATCCGGAGCTCTTCGCAAAGACGATCCGGGAGGCGGCAGTTGGTGCGCACAAGCGCCTCCGCCAGGTGGAATTCCGCACCCAGGGTCCCGATCACCCAATCCTCTGGGCCGCCGATTCCAGTTACTATCTTAAATTTTTTACCTTCCAGATCTGCGAGGAAAGATAAGGAGGAATCCTTATGAATAAGTGGAAGATCATAAAGATTGTTACAATCAGTCTGTTAATCCTGTTTATTGTATGGCAGGCGGTTGACGCGTGGAAGTGCACGAAAATGACTTACCCGCATCCGGTGATGGGCATGGATGCGGGTAATTGGTTCGATCAGTATTTGGTCAATCTGGCCTTCACGTTGATGGCGGTGGGAGTTCCCCTGATCATCGACGTGGTTTTGATGGTCATTTCCATAATAAAATCAAGAAAGCGGTGATGCATCCCCGTGACTCCCAGTTTGACCTGATTCGTTAGTTGAAATACTGACGTAGATGCTCCAGGGTAATAAGGTTTTTCTTGGTACGAAGGAGCTCAGGGTAGGCGAGAAGCGCGTCCTCAGCCCCCTTAAGGCAGAGGGCTGCGTTGTCATAGTTTTCCGCGCGAAGCTGCATGTGGGCGTCATTGACGTAATCGTTGAATAATGCAATGACGTCGGGAGCAACGTTCACGCCCAGCTTTTTGTTGCCGGAGATGCACTCCGTCCGGGCCTTGGTGGCCTTGTTGAGGTTGCGGATCGCTTCCGCAAGGTCTCCGGCTGCATATTGGATCCGTGCCGTATATTCCATGGCTTCCGCGTATTTTGCACAGCGCTCCAGGTGGCGGCTGGTCAGATAAGCCTGCCGCGCCCGCTCAAGCCAACACAGCGCCAGCTCCAGCGTCCTGTCGGCGCATAATTGTTCCGAAAGCTTTGTCAGAGTTCTGTAGCATCCGCTCAGATCACAGAGCGTCTCGTAGGAAGAAAATTCCTCGTCTGTTTTTAACATCATCTTGAGAATGTTATAATAATTTTCCCAGATATCCTCCAACGGAATATTAGACCACTCGCAGTTGAGATCCGTAAGGCGCATGAGCGGCGTGTACCAAAAGCGGTTTGCCTTGAGGGAATGCTCAAAGCGCATGAATTGTTTTGCGTACTCAAAGGAGCGGTTGTAGTATTCTTCAATCCTGTCGAGCTGGCTTGCCTTATCCTCCGCGGAAGGAAGCTCAATCTGCGCAAACGTGCCGAGCTTGTCGGCGGCGATGATGGCATATTCGATGATGCGGGGATCCGTATCCCATCCCTCCACGCGGTCAAGCAGCTCCTGTACGGACTGATAGCATTTTTTCATGCCCTCGTAATCTTCCTGCATGCCGTGATATTCGCCCAAGAGATTGAGATGGTGCAGATAACGGTCTAAGGCATCCAGGGATTGTTCTTTCTGGAAGCGGGCGGAAAAATGATTTGTCAGAACCTGTTGCCAGTCGGTAGCAGAGGCCAGGTCGTAATGATCCACGCAGATCTTGACCATGGCGTCGCAGGCGTCCATGTGGCCGGCCGTTGCCGCTTCACGGATGAGGTCAACGGCAATGTTTTCGTCTCTGTTTTTATAGATGCCGCGCTGATATGCGAGGCCCAGGTGATAGCTCTGATCCGCTTTCTCCCACTTGGTGGTGCGCTCGCGTTTCCCCATCAGCTCCACCATGAGTTCGGGTAATTCATCAATGGCATCGCCATACAGGAGAATGGGATCACCCTCGTCTAACTCTGCCGGCAGACTATGGGAGCCCTCGATCACGTCGAGCACCACGATGGTTTTTTCTTCCTCCACGGCGCGGGCATATTCCCGCTCAAGCGCATAGCTGCCCTTTTGCAGCATGGCCTTTGTGAGAAGGAACAAAAAGACGTCGGATGCGTCCAGGGCCGTTTGGATCTCCTCATCAAAATCCTCGCCGGCGGTCAGGTAGTCATCGTACCAAAGGCCGTAGCTGACACAGGACTTGGCCTCATTAAGAAGCGTGATCACCTCTGACGCAAGGGCTTTGTCCACCTTGCGGTAGCTCAAAAAGATCCTGCCGTCCAGGGCCTGCTCGATCTTTTTGCGGTCCGTATTTCCAAAGGCGTGCTCCGCAAGGAAATCCTTGAGCTTTGTCAGGAACGTGCGGCCGGGATCCTTTTTGTTGGGGAAGATCACGTGATGATTGCCCAGATGGTTTTTCTCACAAAAATCATCCAAAAGATAACCGACGTTGTCAGTCATGCCAAGGATCATGAGGGGAATCCCGTTCTTGATCGCAAGAGGAAAAATGCGGGTCATGACGTCGGAGGGGGACTTTAGCAGTTCCTCCGTCAGGATCACGACGATCACGTTCATGCGAAGAAGCTCCGCAGTTTCCGTGTTTTTGGAATTCTGCTGGTCATCATAGTATACGGCAACGTTGGCAGCCATGAACAGGTTGCTGGTCACGTTGTTCAAATATCCGTAATCTTCCTTGCGCGCGGCAAAGTAGACGTGAGGTTTTCCAATGGGATTTACCTTTCCGATGGTGTCGACTCTTAACATGTTTTCTCCTTTTGCAAAGCGCCGTGGGAGGCGCGCCGCCGGTAAAATGATCTGCTAACTCATATTTTAAAACGTGACGGTAAGTTTCGCAATCATAATCATTACAAAATCAAAAAAATATGTTAGAATATACAGAAGGAGGGTGAAGCAGTGAAGATCATACATACGGCGGACGTGCATTTGGATTCAAAATTGAAGAGGCATTTGGATGACAGGCGGGCGAAGCAGCGGCGTGACGAGCTGCTCCTTTCCTTTCAGAAGATGGTGCAGTATGGCGATAAGCAGGGCGTGGAGGCCATTTTGATCGCAGGGGATCTGTTTGACGTTGCGAAGGTTTCCGCGACGGCGAGGAATGCCGTTTTGGCCGTGTTTGAGGATCACCCGTGGATCACGTTTTATTATCTTCGCGGAAATCATGATGCGGATTCTTTCCTCCAGGACGTGTTGGATAAGGTGGGAAAGCTTCCGAAAAACCTGAAGCTCTTCCAGAACGAGTGGACTTCCTATGAGCAGCAGGGAACGGACGGTACGAGTGTCGTGATCACCGGGGCGGAGATGACTGCCGAGAATAACAAGAAGCTTGTAGCTTCTCTTCTTTTGGATCAGGCGAAGCTTAACATTGTCATGCTTCACGGTCAGGAGACGGAGACTGCCGGGAAGAAGGACGCGGAGGTCATTCCCCTGCGGGAGTACAAAAACCGCGGCATTGATTATCTGGCGCTGGGCCACGTGCATGCGCCGAAGCTGGAAAAGCTAGACGCAAGAGGCGTTTACGCGTACTCGGGATGTCTTGAGGGCAGAGGCTTTGATGAGTGCGGACCGCGCGGATTCTATCTTTTGAACGTTGCGGGCGGGCGTATTGACGCGGAATTTGTCCCGTTTGCGAAGCGCATGATGCGCGAGCTTACGGTGGACGCGTCGGATGCCGTGACCTCGGACGAAGCCATAGCGCTCACGCGCGCGGCAGGCGTGTATTCGGACGTGTCGCAGGAGGACATGGTCAAGGTGATCCTCACGGGAGAGTCCAGCCTCGATGCGGAGTTCGATGAGAAATACATTGAGAAGGTACTGGAAGAAGACTTTTATTTTGTAAAGGTGGTCAATAAGACGCAGCCCAAGGTGGACTATGACGGATTTGCACTGGACGTTTCCTTGAAGGGCGAGTTTGTGAGGCGCGTGAAGGATGCCGTACAGGCCGGGGAACTTTCGGAGGACGAGGCGGCAGAGATCATCCGGCTTGGCGTGAGATTACTGTCGGGAGAGGAGAAGCTGTCATGAGATTGCTGCATTTGCACGTAGAAAACTTTGGTACGCTCTCCAATTATGACGTGGATCTTCAGGCGGGACTGAACGAAGCGCTCCGGGAGAACGGCTGGGGTAAGACGACGCTTGCCGCTTTTATCCGGGTGATGTTTTACGGGTTGGACGGCGAGAGAAAACGGGATTATTCCGAAAATGACAGGATGAAGTTCAAGCCTTGGAATCAAGGGTATTTCGGGGGCACGATGGAGTTTGAGGCAGGCGGGAAGCGCTATCTTGTCACCAGGAATTTTGGACAGAAGGAAAAGGACAGCACCTTTTTGCTGCAGGATGCGGAGACCCTCCTGGAAAGCCATGATTACTCGGAGCGCCTGGGCGAAGAGCTTTTCGGGATCGATCGGGAATCCTTTGAGAGGACCAGCTTTATCGATCGGGACGTGATCCGCTACCGCGGCATCAACAGCGTCATCAGTTCGAAGGTTGGGTCTGCTTCCCAGACGGATGACCTAAGTAATTATGACGCGGCGCAGGAGCTGATGAAGAATTTCCTGAATGCCTATTCGCCGAAGAAGAAAACAGGTGAACTGTATAAACTGGAGGATGAGATCCGGCAGCTGGAGCGCGATGCGGGAAATGCTGGTCTTATTCAAGCCAGGATCGATGGAATAAAGCAGCAGCGGGAGCAGGAAAAGGCTGCGCTGGAAAAGATCAAGACGGAGCAGGAGAGCCTGCAGGCGGAGGACAAGGGTCTTTCCGAGCAAATGACGAAGGCCGTGAACCTTCGCAGGCTGCAAAAGCTGGCGGAGGTGTATGAGAACCGCCGCACGGCAGTGGAGAAGATGAAGCGGGAGTTTGGTTCGAGGATTCCCACCCGGGCGGAGCTGCAGCAATTGCAGACGCAGGCGGAGAGATCAAAAGAACAGCAGATCCGTCTTTCGGGATTTGCCAATCAGCCGGAGAATGAAAGGCTTCAAAGCCTTCGAAAGTATTTTAGGCACGGCGTTCCGCAGGAATATGAAATGACGGCGCAGATTGAAAAGTGTAATTCCATTCAGAACAGGACCCAGCAGAGGCAGAACCTGGAGGGGCTGATCGAGAAGGAGAACCTGAAGCTGGAGGGATACCGGATGGAGCTTCAGCGCCTGGAAGTGGCTTCAGGCCTGGAGGCCGCGAAGAAGAGGAAGAAGCAGGGGCTTTTGATGCTCCTTGGCATATTGCTTACGCTTCTTGGCATTTTGGCAGGCGTGGGTACTTTCTTGATCCATTGGAATCAGTTGGTTTACGTTCCGGCGGCGATTTCGCTGGTTGTGGGCATTGTGATCCTTATGATCCCGCTCCTTCGCCGTTCGGTGCAGGAGAGCGTTCCCTTTGGGGAGGAGCAGATGCTCCGTCGTCAGATCCAGGAGGGCATGGATCATCTGACGGATCTTGAGAAGGATGCGCGGGAACAGGAAAAGCGGATCAACGGAATGGAAGCAGAACTCCGGGAATTTTTCGAAAGCCGCGAGCTAACCTACGACAGGGCGAAGGCAGAAGGCACGCTGTACGAGATCAAGAACCGCGTGAGGGAATATGAAGGGCTTCTTCAGGAAGAAAAAGAGAGGGAGTTTACGAAGAAAAAGCTTTCGGAGGAATCAGGACAGATCGACGGAGAGCTCAAAAAGCTCATGGATCAGATGGAACTCCGGATGGATAAGACGGATCACGCAGCCATAAACGGATGGATCAGCGAGACGCTCCAGAGGCTTACGGCATATGAGAAGGAATGCCGCGAGGAGATGACGGCGAAGGCAGATCTTGATGCTTTTGAAAAAGAGCATCCGGAACTGGAAGCGGAGCAGGAAAAACTGCTTTCCGAGGAAGAGATCCGGCAGAGGGAAGAAGAGATCCGGGAGAAGCGGAAGCAACTGTCGGAAGAAGAGACAAAGATTCACGAGAACGTGAGTGCCTATAACCGTAATCTCGAGGATGCCTACGCAGACGCGGAAAGCTTGCGGGAAAAGCAGGAACGCATTGACGTGCTGTCGGAGCGCCGCGAGGAGGCGAAAAAGCGTTATCATCTTGTGGAGATGACGCAGGAATACTTAAAGACGGCGAAGGAAAGGTTTATCGCCAAGTACGTGCAGCCGATCAAGACGGCCTTTGACGGATATTACCGGCTACTCACGGGAGTGGCGGAGGATGACGGAAGTGAATTCCAGATTGACGCGGACGTGAATATTTTCCGGAAGGAAGCAGGAGAGTATCACGGCGTTGAAACCCAGAGTGAAGGCTTTGGCGAGGTCATTGGTCTTTGCATCCGCATGGCGCTGCTTGACGTGATGTATGAAAAGGAACGTCCTCTCGTGATCATGGACGATCCCTTTGCCGGCCTTGACGAAGCGCATCTAAATGGCGCCAAGGTCTTTCTTGAAAAGGTATCCCAAAGATATCAAATATTGTATCTTACCTGTCATGAATCCCGTATGTGATAAAAGCATGGGTCACGGGACGTGTCTACTAACCCAAACTCTCGTAACTCATACCGACAAAAAAGGTGCCGCGGTTATCCGCGACACCTTTTGCTTTCTTAAGTTACATGATCTTCTTAAATTCGTGAATGTGATATTCCTTGTCGTACTTCATCTGGCAGGGAACGAGGTCGTAAAGCTTCAAGCCCTTTCCGTTGAGTTCGGACGTGCGGATCGTGGTGGTCTGATCATAGAAGCCTTCTCTAGCCTCGTTGTAAAAGACCAGGCGCACTTTGGATTTCTCACCATTGGTATCAATGGAACCGATCAGTCCGCGCGTTGCACACTTGATGCCGGCGCCGTCCATGGGCTGATAAGGCTCAGCCTTTACGGCTTCTTTGTATTCCTCTGGAATGGAGGCAAGAAGATCTTCCAGACTTGCGCTTTCCTTCTTGGCGATCACAAAGATCACTGCCACGAAAACGCCCAGAATCACCAGAACAATGGCGATCACGGTCAAAAATTCACCAACTGACATACCCCACATAGCGTTACCTCCTATATTTTCATGGAATTGCATACCTTTATACAATTATCTTAGCACGTGAAAAATACAGTTTCAACTCATAACAAATTTTTTTTTCTTAAGATTTTCTAAGAAGGTGGGAAAATAGTTGTAAAGTAAACGCTTACAAATGAGAAAAAAGATTGTTTAAGATGGCAAAATATGATAAAATAACCCTAAATATGGGCTTCTTTTTGAAACCCACTGGGTGAAAAAATAGTATTGAGGAGGAAAGATCTTTGAGTAGGTTAACTTTGATCAAGGAGAATCAGTCCCAGGTGACCGTGGAATCCCTTTCCAAGGATCTGGAGCGCAGGATCGTGGCGAATCCCACGGGTGCCTGTCCGGTGGACATGACGTCGTCTTTTATTAAGATGTGTCTTGCCCAGTCATGCGGTAAGTGCGTGCCCTGTCGCGTTGGCTTAAACCAGCTGGCGAGGTTGTTCGACGACGTGCTGAACAACAGGGCGGACGAGCGTAAGCTCGATCTGATCAAATCCACCGCAGAGTCCATTTATCTCTCCGCTGACTGCGCCGTTGGTTATGGCGCTGCTGAAATCACGTTGAAGTGCCTGGACGGGTGCCGTGATGATTTCCTGACCCACATTCGCGAGGGTCATTGTTCTTGTAATTCTAACGAGCCGGTGTCCTGCGTAAACATGTGCCCTGCACACGTGGACATTCCCGGTTACATCGCGCTTGTGCACGAGGAGCGCTATGCAGATGCCATCCGGCTGATCCGCAAGGACAATCCCCTTCCGTCCGTATGTGCTTACGTCTGCGAGCATCCCTGCGAGAATCACTGTAAGAGAAATCTGGTGGATGCGGCCATCAACATCCGCGGTCTGAAGAAGATGGCGGCTGATCATGCCGGCGAAGTTCCCGTACCAGAATGCGCAAAGGCGACTGGTAAGAAGGTAGCCGTCATTGGCGGCGGCCCCGGCGGTCTTTCCGCAGCTTATTTCCTGTCCTTGATGGGACATAAGGTAACAATCTACGAGCAGAGGAAAAAGCTGGGCGGCATGCTTCGCTACGGCATTCCCAACTACAGACTTCCCAGAACCATGCTGGACGCAGAGATCAAGCAGATCCTTTCCACCGGCATTGAAGTCCGTACTGATATCAGCGTAGGACAGGACATTTCCATGGACGAGATCGTAAAAGAATACGACGCATGCTTCGTTGCCATCGGCGCACACATCGACAAGAAGCTTGGCATTGAGGGCGAGGACGCAAAGAACGGCGTGATCTCTGCAGTATCCATGCTGCGCGGCATCGGTGACGACGTATATCCTGATTTTAAGGGCAAGGAGATCGTGGTGGTCGGCGGCGGAAACGTTGCAATGGACGTGGCGAGATCCTCCATCAGACTGGGCGCTTCCAAGGTGTCCATCGTATACAGAAGACGTAAGGCAGACATGACCGCGCTCCGCGAGGAGATCGAGAGCGCCGAGGCAGAAGGCTGCGACATCCTTGAGCTGATGGCTCCCGTCAAGGTGGAAGTGGACGGAGAAGGCAATGCGGTTGGCCTTTGGATGCAGCCCCAGATGATCAGCAACGTCGTAAACGGCAGGCCCGCGCCGAAGAAGGCAAACAAGGAGATGATCCTGCTTCACAGCGACGTCATCATCGTTGCCATCGGTCAGGGTATCACGACCGAATACTTTGAGGAGACCGGCATTCCCGTAAAGCGCGGAACCTTTGCCGCACAGGATACCGGCAAGATCACGACCTCCGAAGGCATTTTTGCCGGCGGTGACTGCGTGACCGGTCCCGCCACCGTTATCCGTGCCATTGCGGCAGGTAAGGTTGCGGCTGCAAACATTGACGAGTACCTTGGATTCCATCACGTGATCACCACGGACATCGACATTCCGCGCGCGACTCACGATGACAAGCTGCCCTGTGGACGCGCAGAGGTGCCCATGCGTGACGCCTTTGACCGCAAGGATGATTTTGATCCCGTTGAGAAGGGTTATTCCTGTGAGGAGGCCTGCCATGAGTCCGGCAGGTGCCTGAGATGTGATAACTTCGGATTCGGATCATTTAGGGGAGGTAGACAGAGCAGATGGTAAACTTAACAATAGACAATAAGCCCGTGTCCGTGGAAGACGGCACAACAATCTTAGAAGCCGCCAGAAAAGTCGGCATCAACATTCCCACGCTCTGCTTCCTGAAGGAGATCAATGAGATCGGCGCCTGCCGAATCTGCGTTGTCGAGGTGGAAGGCGTGGAGAGATGCGTAACAGCGTGTAACACCGTGGTGACCGAAGGCATGGTCATTCACACCAACAGCGCGAAGGCAAGGGTTACGAGAAAGACCAACGTAAAGCTGATCCTGTCCCAGCACAAGACGAATTGTACGACCTGCGTGAGAAGCGGAAATTGTACGCTTCAGAAGGTCGCGAATGACTTAAACATCACGAAGCTTGGCTATGAGAACATACCCGAGGAGAAGGCATGGGACAGAAACAGCCCATTAATCCGTGACAGTTCCAAGTGCGTGAAGTGCATGCGCTGCGTGCAGACCTGTGACAAGGTGCAGGGAATGCACGTGTGGGACGTAGTCAACACGGGTTCCTATACGACGGTTGGCGTGCGCGACAACAAGCAGTTCTGTGACGTGAATTGTACCATCTGCGGTCAGTGTATCGTAAACTGCCCCGTGGGTGCGCTGAGAGAGCACGACGACGTAACGAAGGTGCTCCTTGCCGTTGAGAATCCTGAGATCATCACCGTAGTGCAGATCGCTCCGGCGGTTCGCGCAACCTGGGGAGAGGACTTTGGCCTGACGAAGGCGTTTGCCACCGAAAAGCGCATGGTTGGCGCTCTTCGGAATGCCGGCTTTGATTACATTTTTGACACCACGTTCTCCGCAGACCTGACCATCATGGAGGAGGGAAGCGAGCTGCTTCAGAGACTCCCTGAGATCAAGGAATCCGGAATGCCCATGTTCACCTCCTGCTGTCCCGGATGGGTACACTTCATGAGAAGCGAGTATCCCGACATGCTGCCGAGACTTTCTACCGCGAAGTCGCCCCAGGGGATGTTTGGCGCCATCGCAAAGACCTACTTTGCAGAAAAGCTTGGCGTTGAGCCCGAGAAGATCTTCTGCGTGTCCATCATGCCTTGTACGGCAAAGAAGAAGGAGATTACCTGGAAGAACAGCGGAGACTATGTGGATGCCGTTCTGACGACGAGAGAAATGAACCGTCTGATCAAGACGTTCTTTGTAAATCCTGAGGAGATCCCGGAGGATGACTTCGACTCACCTCTTGGAACCGGTACCGGTGCAGGCGTGATCTTCGGAGCCACCGGCGGTGTTATGGAGGCAGCCCTCAGAAGCGCATATTATCTTGTGACGAAGGAGAATCCGGATCCCGACGCGTTTAAGGACGTAAGAGGCCTGCAGGGCTGGAAGGAAGCAAGCTTTGACATCGCGGGAACGCTCGTGAAGGTAGCCGTTGCCAGCGGCCTTGTCAATACGAGAAAGCTTGTGGATGCCATCCGCAACAAGGAAGTGACGTATGATTTCGTGGAGATCATGGCGTGTCCCGGCGGTTGCGTCAACGGCGGCGGTCAGCCCATCCATCACGACGGGCCTGACGTGGCAGAGCGTGCGGGCGTGCTGTATGGCCTGGACAAGAAGAACAACATCCGTTACTCCCATGAGAATCCCGAGGTTATCAAGCTCTATCAGGACTTCCTCGGCGAGCCTCTGTCTCACAAGTCTCATGAGCTTCTTCACATCGAGCATGAGCTTGAGTGATCAGGTATGGTCAGAGATTGACGGAAAAATGATAAGTAAGTGACGCAAAAATGCCGGGGTGGCAATACCCCGGCATTTGTTATTGTGTATAGTTTTCTTGTTGCATGAAATCTGGCGATGCGAAATCTAATGGTACGAAATCTTTGACAGTTTTATTTTAACAGGGAATCCAAGTAGAGCTTCGTCTCAAATACAAGCTTCTCCGCACCTGACGGTATGCCATAGATCTGCGTGATGGTAATGCGCGCGCCGCCGGCAAGCTCATAAGTAAGGGAGCTTGTCCCTAGACCGGCAACGTTTGGATGATATTTTTCCAGACCTACCAGCCCCAAAGCACAATACTTCTTGGCATCTTCCCTAATGCGGTCGAATGCCTGGGCATCCAGCGCCTTCTCGTGCTGACAGACGGTATCGGAGGTTGCATACTTGGCCTTGTCGTAAATTCTGGCACCGGTCTGCGTGGATTCAAGGCGAATCAGGGTATGGGAAAATTTGCTGTCCTCCCTGTGCTCCACGGCCAAGATTTCTGAGGCGTCAGGCAGCGGCGCCCTCGGATATTTCTCAAATGCAAGCGAAAAGAGCTCCCGGACGGCTTTGTCTGCCGGAATGGTGATGACGGGAGACTGGTTGCAGCTCTTGGAGATATACTCTCCGGACGCATAGCGGACGTCAACGGCGCCGCCAAAATCTTCAGGAAGACCGTGAGTGAAGCTGTGACGGCCGTTATCCTCAATGAGGTTTTGTTCCTTGGTCAGTACGTCCAGACGCGAAAGAAAATCACAATTTGCATCCAACAGCGCATATCTGGGCTCGGGTTCGAAGGAGTACGTGAAAATGCCCAGTTCGGTTTTGGCGGCATATACGTTGGCTTGAACCTCAGAGAGAAAATGCGTGGATAATCCGTTCCCGGTCCTGATCTTGAAAAGGAGCAGGTCCGTAGAGTGGATTTCCGCAGGGGCATTCTCGTCATGACTGTGATCCGTTCCGCCGCAAATGGCAGGCCCTCCCATGCCAGGGCGGTCTTCCGGTTTCTTAAAAACGTCCATGATTCCCATAGGTACCTCCTCCTTTATGCCCTAAGCATTGGGGCGGGTCGATTTTATGAATTAAGCATTAGGCAGGTTGCTCTTGTGAATTAAGCATTGGACAGGTCGATCTTGCGGATCACGTCCCTCAAAGGCAGCACGTAGGACGCGGATACGGAGAGTTCGTCTATGCCCATGCGCAGGAAAGTCTTTAAGAGGACTTCGTCCGTGGCCAGCTCACCGCAAATACCTACGGGAATGCCTGCGCGGTGAGCGTTCTCCACCGCCATTTTTATCAAGTACAGCACCGCGTCGTGATGCACGTCACGAAATTCGTCAAGCCCCGCGCTCTGCCTGTCCATGGCGAGCACGTACTGCGTCAGGTCATTGGTGCCGATGCTGAAAAAGTCCGTAAGCCGCGCCAGTTGATCGCTGATCAGGGCGGCAGCAGGCGTCTCGATCATGATGCCGAGCCTTGTCTTGTCATTAAAGGGAATGCCTTCCTTTTGAAGCGAGAGCTTGACCTCTTCGCAGATGCTCTTGGTGCGTTCCACCTCGGAGACGCTGGTGATCATCGGAAGCAGGATGCTAAGGTTCCCGTACGCGGAAGCGCGGTAGAGCGCGCGAAGCTGCGTTTTGAAGACCTCAGGGCGCTTTAGGCAAAGACGGATGGCGCGCATCCCAAGGGCAGGGTTTTCTTCTTTTTCCAAGTGAAAGTAATCAATGCGTTTATCGGCACCCACGTCCAGCGTTCGAAGGATGACTTCCTTGTCCCCCATGCGCTCCAAGATCTGACGATACGCGTTGAATTGTTGTTCTTCGGAGGGATAATCGTCGCTCTCCAAATAGAGGAACTCGCTGCGGAACAGGCCTATGCCATCGGCGTCATTTGCCAGGGCGGCTTCTACATCGCTAAGGTTTCCGGCGTTGGCAAGAATTTTGATCTGATTTCCGTCGATGGTCTTAGTTTCCTTGCCGCGAAGGAGCAACAAGCGCTCCATGGACTTCGATAATTCTTTTTGCTTTTGGAGAAGGCGGTTTCTCGTCTCGTCATCGGGATCCAGGAACACCTCGCCGGTCACGCCGTCCACAATCATTTGCATGCCGTTTTGCAAGCTGCCAAGGAATGCATCCCCCACGCCGAGCGCTGCGGGAATGCCCATGCTCTTTGCCAGGATCGCTACGTGAGAGGTGGCAGAGCCCTTTGCGGTGACAAATGCCAGAACCACGTGCTTATCCAGTGCCACCGTCTCGCTGGGCGTTAAGTCTTCCGCGCAAATAATGCTGGGCGAAGTGGGCTTTGGCGGTTCTTTTTTTGAGGTTCCAAGGCAGGTAATCAGACGGTTCGCCACGTCCTTTACATCGCTTGCCCGCTCGCGGAGGATCTCGTCGTCCATAAGGGCGAATTGGGATGCCAGCTCGTCAGCCGTGAGCGTGATGGCATATTCCGCATTCCAATGCCTTTTTTCGATGAGCTTGCGAATGGAGGCAAGGAACGTTTCGTCTGAAAGGAGCATTTGATGTACGTCAAAGATCTGGGCATGAGCATCATCCGTCTCTGTCAGGGCTATGTCTCGAATTTCCTGCAATTGTTCCTTTGCGAGCGCCAAGGCCTTGTCAAGGCGCGCAAGCTCTGCCTCCGCGTCGTCGATCTGGAGGCGCAGGGCGTCGCTCCGCTGCTTGGAGATGACGAACGTGCTTCCAATGGCAATGGCATTGCTGATACCCTTTCCGTGAAACGTTTTCATGAGAATTCCTCCCCGGTTTCCCCGTGATTTCTAGATACTTCCTTCCTATTATGGCATACTCTTTTGTTTTCGTCAAACACGTAAGAATGACTAAAAAGCTTGAAAAAAGAGCAAAAAATGGGTATACTTGAATTGGCGTCGAATGATGCCGGGGAGGATAATCATGGGAAAGATAGGCATAGCTTCAGACAGTACGTGTGATCTCTCAAAGGAACTGACGGACCGGTATGACATATCCATTCTGCCGCTCCACGTAATCCTTGACGACAAGGAATATCTGGATGGCGTGGACATTCTTCCAAAGGATATTTATGAATGGTCGGACCGGACAAAGAAGACGCCAAAGACGGCGGCGATGTCTCCTGCAGAAGCAGAAGAGTTTCTGAAAAAACAGATGACAAAATATGAAGAGCTGATCTTCTTTGACATTTCGGATACGATGTCGTCGAGCAGAAGCGTAATGCAGATGGCAGTAAATAATCTTGATTTGGAAGATAAGGTTTACGTGATTGATTCCATGAATCTTTCCACGGGCATCGGGCTTCTTGTTGTGGAAGCTGCGATTCTGGCAAAGGAAGCGAAGAGTGCAAAGGAAGTGGTTGACGAGATCCTTGCGCTTCGTCCGAGAGTGCGCGCAAGCTTTGTGGTGGACACTCTTACGTACCTTTACAGGGGCGGCAGGTGTAGCGGAACGGCGGCGCTTCTGGGAAGTGCGATCAAGCTGCATCCGAGCATTCTTGTCACGGATGGCAGCATGCAGGTTGGAAAGAAATACCGCGGCACCATGGATCGCGTGGTCAAAAGCTACGTGGAAGATCAGATTGGCTTAATGATGGGCGCAGTGAAGGATCGCATCTTTATCACGCATTCCGGAAGCGATCCCCAAATCGTGGATGCCGTGAAAACGCAGCTTTTGGAGCTGGGATATTTTAAGGAGGTCATCGAAACCCGGGCAGGAGGCGTCGTGTCCAGCCACTGCGGGCCGGGAACGCTGGGCGTTCTCTTTATTGGTGGAAACAGCTGAGTTCAAAAATTTCCGCTTGACAATCGTGAGATTTATGATATAGTTCTAAATGCGAATGAGTTGCATTTGCGTTTGGAACTATTTTATTTTAGGAAGGTAATTGGTGTCAGAGATGTTTGAAGTGATCTGGGATGCGCTTTTGGATGCCTTGATCGACGGGGCGAAGCTGCTTCCCTTTTTGTTCCTCACCTATTTTGCCATGGAATGGCTGGAACACAGGGCGGGAAATAAAGTAAATGCATGGGTGCGAAAATCAGGAAGGCTTGGGCCTTTGGTCGGCGGAACGCTTGGTGCGGTGCCGCAGTGCGGATTCTCCGCGGCGGCTTCGAATTTATATGCAGGCCGCGTGATCACGCTGGGAACCTTGCTTTCGATCTATCTTTCCACGTCCGACGAGATGCTCCCGATCTTGATCTCGCACAAGGCGGAGCCGTTGCTGATCCTAAAGATTCTGCTTGCAAAGATGGGCATCGGCATGGCAGCAGGCTTTCTCGTTGATCTGTGTTATCGCAAGAAGCTGCCGGAGCACGGACACATTCATGAGCTCTGCGAGCATGAGCACTGCAACTGCGAAAAAAGCATTATGAAATCCGCTTTGATCCATACGCTTAAAATTGCTGCATTCATTTTCCTGATTGCGTTTGGCTTGAATTTGATTTTGGAGTTTGGCGGAGAAGAAGCGCTGGCGTCTTTTCTTGCGGACCGGACGATTCTTGCACCGATTCTGTCCGGTCTGGTGGGACTGATCCCGAACTGCGCCTCCTCCGTGGTCATCACGGAATTATACCTTGAGGGCGCGCTGGGCTTTGGAGCCATGCTGGCAGGCCTTTTGGTAAATGCGGGCGTGGGACTTCTCGTGCTGTTTAAGATGAATCATGACCAGAAAGAAAACCTGACGATCCTTAGCCTGCTATATCTCATCGGCGTGATCGTAGGAATTGGCGTAAGCTTTGTCGTTGGATGATGATATTACGTGACGGCCGTGCCTTGGGATGAAGGTGAGGACGGCGGTATCATGTTTGAATGGCATGGGGGTGGGAAGAAAGATGGAAAAGAAACAGAAAATAGAAGAATATCCCGCGGGATTAAAATGGACGAAGCAGCGCAAACGCGTTTATCAGATCTTGAAAGAGGCGACGGAGCCCTTGAGCGCGGCCCAGATATATGCCAGAATGGATAGCTGGGAGCAGGAACGGTATGCCATTTCCACCGTATACCGCATTCTTGCGGCCTTTGAGGAAAATCAACTTCTGGAAAAGACCACCTGGATGGGAGAGGGCACCGTTGTTTATGAGCTGCGCCATTCCAGTCACGTGCACTATGCCGTTTGCCTTGATTGCCATCGCCGTATCCCTCTGGAGCATTGCCCCCTCCACATGACGGGTGCGCATCTCCATACTTCGGAGGAACGGAATCCGTCTCCCTCTCCAGCAGAGGATTTCACCGTAGTTTCTCATAAAATCGAGCTCTACGGCTACTGCAAGGAATGCCAGGCGAAGCACTAGTTTCCGCGTGGAAAGTCGTTATTTCACGAAAATTAAAAAAAATAAAAAAATTTCAAAAAAATGCTTGCATTTTTGAAATCATTGCTATATAATCAATCTTGCGCTTGAGAAATAAATAAAAAACGCGCGATTAGCTCAGTTGGTAGAGCACCTGACTCTTAATCAGGGTGTCCAGGGTTCGAGCCCCTGATCGCGCACTAAAGTACTGTTTTGACGGCTTGACCGTTGGGGCGGTGCTTTTTCTTTTGCCAAAATTACGTGGCAAAGCCATTTCGTTGCAAGCATTCAGAGACAAGCGAAATCAAATACGCAGCCCGCGCAAGCTTGTTTAAGCAACTTCCGTGTTTCCATTTCCAATGATTATGCGTTCGGCATTTTGTTCGTCAAAACATAAGAATGCCCGGTGAATGATTCTTCTTTGTTCGGCGCCCGTTCGGCGGCAGATTCCTCAGAAGAGGCAAAAACGGCAAGATTTTCCGGGAAATGCCTCGCCAGAAGGAACGGGGCCCTCACGCGAGGTAAAGCGTACAAGAATTTTCCGAAGAATGCCTCGCCGGAAGGGACGGAGCCCTTACAGGAGGTAAAACAAGAATTTTCCGGGGAATGCCTCGCCAGAAGGGGCGGAGCCTTCACGCGAGGCAAAGTAAGCAATCTTCCGAAAAATGCCTCGCCAGAGACGACAGGGCTTCCACGCGAGGTAAAAAGCAACAGAAGTAGGATAAATACCGCCACATGTTGCCTTTCAAGAAGCATGAAGGTTGAAAAGGCAACAAGGCAAGAGTGACGGAAGATATGTGTTGCTTTCTCCAGCCTGGCAAGATGAAAAAGGCAACAAACATGAAATAAACAGGGGAAAACGGTTGCTTTTGAAGGAAGCAACTAGCGCCACCAATGTGATCATGCAGGGCATGGACGGTAAGAGCGTGGCCAATCTCTTGCAACACAAGAACTGCGACGTCACTCTTAAGATCTATGTTGCGGTAACGAACGAGATGAAGGTCAGGAATGCCGAGAAGATGGACGAATTCTTTGCCAAGATGGCCAGCCCACAATTACTTTAATTCAGCATTATTCTTTTTCAAAAATCAATATTTTTGCCATATTCATAAGCAATTTCCGTGTCATTGGATTCAAATGCTTCAAAGAGATCTTGTGGGATCTTGCCGGGATTAGTCCTTTCATAAACTGTCAGATTCCAAGAATGTTTACTCTTTTTACAACGATATATGAGCCATACGTCAACAGATTTGCCGTTTGTGTTCATTCTGAACTTTAAACAGCAGATTAAGGATGAAGAATGTAAGCAAATTCTTATCGAAGAGCCAAGAGGGATTCTTTCTATGATTGGTGATGATGGATATCCTTATGGAATTCCTCTTTCACATTGGTATTGTGAGGAAGAGGGTAAGATATATTTTC
>JAEEGL012723870.1_pt1 | contig 56591 bp, 54 predicted proteins | sample 9134231 | NCBI WGS metagenome assembly JAEEGL01 (sample SAMN16246548, study PRJNA631951) | gut metagenome | biome: gut microbiome; feature: rumen; material: fiber-attached | host: Bos | place: Iran: Karaj | collected 2018-10
ATTTCGAGTGTCCGAAGAGGATGAAGTTCTAGGATGAAGTAACAAGGTGATAAAAACGAAGGAGGGATATTTCATGGCTGTTGTTTCAATGAGTTATTTATTGGAAGCAGGAGTTCATTTTGGACATCAAACTAAAAGATGGAATCCCAAGATGAAAGAGTATATTTTTAACTCAAGAGATGATATTTATATTATCGATCTTGAAAAAACTCAAAGTTTGTTAGAAGAGGCTTATAATGAAATTAAGACTATTGCTACAAACGGAGGAAAGTTCTTATTCGTAGGAACTAAAAAGCAATCTGGTGAAGTTTGCGTAGAGGAAGCATTAAGAAGTAATTCTTACTATGTTTCAGAAAGATGGTTAGGTGGAACTCTTACTAACTTTAGAACTATTAGAAGAAGAGTTAAAAGACTTGAAGAAATCGAAGAGATGGAAACAAGCGGAAAATTTGATTTACTTCCTAAGAAAGAAGTAATTGGTATTAGAAAAGAATATGACAAATTAAATCGTTTACTTTGTGGTATTCGTGAAATGGCTAAATTACCTCAAGCATTAATTATTGTTGATCCTAAGAAAGAATATAATGCAATTAAGGAAGCAAGAAAATTACATATTCCAGTATTTGGTGTTGTAGACACCAATGGAGATCCAGATGATGTAGATTTCGTTATTCCTGGTAATGATGATGCTGTAAGAAGTATTAAAGTATTACTTGGTGTATTAAATAATGCTATCTGTGAAGCTACTGGTCTTGAAATGGTTGATTATGTAACTGAAGAAGACAAGAATAAAGCCGAAAAAACTTCAATGGAAGAATTAATTAAGAATGAACATGTTTCTGAAGAAGTTAAGGAAGCTAAAGAAAATGATACATATACTGTAACTGATATCGTATCTGAAGATGACGAAGATGTTGTAGAAGTTAAAAAAGAAACTAAGAAAGCTCCAAAGAAAGCAACAAAAAAAGAAGATAAAAAGGAAGAAAAACCTGCTAAGAAAGAAGTAAAAGAAGATTTATCTTCTAAAACATTAGCAGAATTAAAAGCAATAGCAAAGGAAAAAGGCATTAAAGGTTACTCAACTATGAAAAAAGATGACCTTGTAAATGCTTTAAAATAAGGTGTGATATGGAAGTTACTGCAAGTTTAGTAAAAGATTTAAGAGAAATGACTGGTGCAGGAATGATGGACTGTAAAAAAGCCCTAAGTGAATGCAATGGTAATGTTGATGAAGCTATTAATTGGCTTCGTGAAAAAGGTATAGCTAAGTCTGCTAAAAAAGAAAGCCGTATAGCTGCCGAAGGACTTGCTAATATCTATGTAGATGGTAATAATGCTGTTATTATCGAAGTTAATAGTGAAACTGATTTCGTTTCTAAGAATGAAGAATTTAGATCAATGATTGATACCATTGGTAATGCTATTTTACATAGTGATGCTAAAGATGTTGATGAAGCTAAAGAACTTAAATTAGAAGAAGGAACAGTAAATGATTTAATTATTGCTAAGACTGCTAAGATTGGTGAAAAATTATCTTTAAGAAGATTTGTTAAATTAACAAAAGAGGATGGCGATAATTTTGGACCTTATATCCACATGGGTGGTAAAATTGCAGCTTTAACTGTTGTTAAAGGTGCAAGCGAAGAAGTTGCCAAAGATGTTGCAATGCAAGCTGCTGCAATGAGACCACTTTATGTATTTACTACTGATGTTCCTGCTGATGTATTAGATGCAGAAAAAGAAGTACAAAAGAAACTAGCTATGGAAGAGGGTAAACCTGCTGATATAGCTGAAAAGATGGTTGAAGGCCGTATTAAGAAGTATTACAAAGAAATTTGTCTTGCTGAACAACCTTTTATCAAAGATGATAGTGTTTCTGTAAGTAAATATGTAACTAACAATGGTGGAGAGTTAATTACAATGGTTCGTTTCGAAGTTGGTGAAGGTATGGAACATCGTTCTGATAACTTTGCTGAAGAAGTTATGAACCAAGTTAATGGTAAATAATTAATTGACACTTAGATATCTAAGTGTCTTTTTTTATGCTTTAAAATATGTTAAAATTATTTATGGTGACAGATATGGAAAAACCTAAGAATAAAAAGTTTTTTAGAAATAAAGTAGAAATGGTAGTAACGTGTACTATTTTTATTCTGTGTATTATAGGTTTTATTTATTTTGGTCGTATGGATTTTCATAAAGAAGTATTATCTGATAGTGCCCTTATGAATAAGAATCATCCAGAAGTAGATGTAGATAACGTTTATGAATTTGTCAATGCTACGCAAGTTAATACATATATATCCCGTAAAAAAGTAATTATTCTTTTTGGAACTAATAATAAATGGACTGGCTATTATGCTAAAATATTGAATGAAGTTGCTTTAGCAGTTGGTATTGATAAGATTTACTATTATGATATCGAAGATGATCGTGCTAAAAATAATGCAACTTTTGAAAATATTGTTTATTTCTTGGATAATTATGTAGTTCATTTAGATAACGGTAAGGGAACAATTTATGGTCCAACTTTATTAGTTATTAATGATGGAGTAGTGTCTTTATTTGATGATGAAACCGCTCTTATACATGGTTCTACTACACCAGAAGAATATTGGAATGATTATAATACCAATTTGAAAATTAACACATTAACAAACATATTACTTGATTATAAAGGATAAAAATGGAAGGCAAGAATACTTTTAAGATTTGGCTTTTTGTAATCTTTTTACTAACAATCATTATTGGTGGTTATTTTCTAATGCAAAAATATACTCATTTAGATCGAAAAACCAATTTAAATAACAATGATACGAGAACTGTAACTTATAAAGATATTCGTATCGATAATACAAAAGATTATATTTATTTTTCTGACAAAGAGGAAATTAGTGAGGAATTAGATATTAATTATTACTATGTAAATATTAATTTTGAAGATACTGATAAAGTTGCTGAAAAACTTAATAATGAAATGGAAGAAATGAAGAATGCTATTAAGTATGATAAGACGAATGAGGAAGCGCCTTATGATGGTTTAATAAATGCTCATTATCCTTTGTATAATATTTATTCTTATGAAGATTATGTATCATTAGTTTGTAGTTATTTTGAATTCGATTTAGAAAACTTAATGACTTATGAAAAAGGTGTTTCCTATGTATATGATAAAAAGACCGGTGATTTATTATCATCAGCCAGACTATTAGCTCTATATGATTTAACAGTCAAAGATGCTAAAGAGAGGGTAAAAAAATTTGTTAGTGATGCTGACATAATTAATGGTGATGAAGAACTAGATGTAGAAACTACATTAAATAACCTAACTTTTGATACATTATTTATCGATAAATTGGGTCGTCTATCACTTAGTATTATTGTAAAAAGTAGTGAAAAAGATTATAATGATATTGTATTATTGAGTTAAGGAGAAAATATGGATTTTGAAAATAAAATGAAGGCTGCTTTAGAAAGCGTTAAGAATAGACTGGTAAATATTCAAGCTGGTAGAGCTAACCCTGCGATGTTAAATGGTGTTATGGTTGATTATTATGGAACACCAACTCCAATTCAGAGTTTAGCAAACATCTTAATACCAGAAGCTAGACAAATGTTAATTAAGCCATTTGATCGTAGTTGTATCAAAGATATTGAAAAGGCTATTAATGAAGCTAATATTGGTATTAATCCTACCAATAATGGTGAAATGGTTATTTTAACCATTCCAGAGTTAACGGAAGATCGAAGAAAAGAATATGTTAAAATGGCAAAGACGATAGGAGAAGAAGGTAAGATTGCTCTTCGTAATATAAGACAAGATGCTAAAGAAGAAATTCTTGCTGAAAAATTTCCTGAAGATGAAGAAAAACTTTATTTAGATGATCTTCAAGAAAGCGTTGATAAATATAACAAACTTGTTGATGAAGAGATAAAAAATAAAGAAGCTGAATTAATGCATATATAATACTATTTATTTAAAAAGATAGTTTGAAAACTTCGACAAAGTAAGTCATGTAAAATACAATACAAGGTGTTAATAGGTACCTTGTATTTTTATTTTTATTTGGTAAAATTAATAATAGAGGAGTAAAGAGGATGGAAGAAACAAAAAAAAGCAATGGTAGAAAGATATTATTAATATGCATAGTAATATGCTTAATTATATGTCTTGCAGGTGGGGGATATTGGTTTTATGATCATAGAATTAAAAAGGATAGTTCTGAGGTTAGCCTTAAGGATGATTTTTATGAGGCTATTAACTATGATATTTTAAAAAACGCTAAAATACCAAATGATAGTGGGTCATGGAGTAAATGGTATGATGCTGGGGAAGTTATTGAAGATCGAACTGAAGAATTAACAGCAGAAATATTAGAAGATCCAAATTATACCAATGATGACGTTACCAAATTACTTGAACTATATACTGATTATGAAGGAAGAAATCAAAGAGGATATAGTGAACTACAAAAATATTTTGATTTAATTGATAATGCTAAAACAATTGAAGATTTTAATAAAGTTATATTAACTTTGGAGCGTGATTTAGATCTTGCTGTCTTGATTAATTTTGAAACATTAAATGACTTTTATGATTCATCAAAGACAATACTTTTTATTGAACCAATTACAATAGTTGATATTCCATTTGAGTTTTTTACGGAAAAGAAGTACTCAGCTTATGTACCAATTATAGAAAAAGAGATAAAAAAATTCTACGAAATATTGGGCTATGATGAAGAAAAAATCAATTCTTTAGTTACTCAATTGGAGGATTTTGCTAAAACAATTCAGGGAAAATCCATTATTCAATCTGAAATAACCGATATGTTTGATTATTATAAAAAATATACTTTAGATGAAATAACAAATGAAGTTAAAAACATCCCAATTAAACAATTGTTATCTGCTTTAAAAGTTGATAATCAAGAATATTATTCTGTTTATGATATGGGACACTATAAGGCTCTTGATGAATTCTATACTAATGAAAACTTACCATTAATTAAAGAATATGCCAAGTTAGAAATTGTTAATTCGTTTATTACTGTAACAACCCAAGAGAATTTACAATTTGTTATTGACTTGTCTAATCAATTAAATGGTATGTCACAATCATTAGATGATTATATTGAAAATCAAATATTAGCTATTAAGAGTACTTTAATAGCTGATGAATTACAAAAAAGATATGAGGCTAAATATTTTACTGATGAAGATAAAAAAATTGTTGCCGATTTAGTTGATGATATTAAAGCATATTATAAGACTGTTATTACTAATAGTAGTTGGTTAAGCGAAACTACTAAAACGGAAGCTATTAAAAAACTTGATAACATGAAAGTATATATTGGTTATCAAGAAAAAGAAAAAGCCAAAAATGATAAATATAAAATAGTATCTAAAGCCGAAGGTGGAACCTTTATTTCCAATACTATCGATAGTAATCGTTTTGATTTCGATAATTTTTACAAGGTATTTGATAAAGAAGCCGAAAAGAGTGAAATGAATACTTTGGAAGTTAATGCTTATTATTATTCGTTCGATAATTCAATTAATTTTCTAGCAGGCTTTAAAGAATTATATGAGAATGAAACCAATTATTACCGATTATTAGGATATTTTGGTACCGTAATTGGTCATGAAATATCACATGCTTTTGATTTAAATGGTTCTAAGTTTGATGAAACCGGTAAGGTAGTTGATTGGTGGACGGCTGAAGATAAAGCTAATTATGAACAATTAACGAAGAAGATTGAAGACTATTATTCTAAATATGAATATATGGGCTTTAAAGTTGATGGCAAGAAAACCCTTAGTGAAAATATTGCCGACTTAGGAGCTATGAAAGCAATGGTTAGCATTGCCGAATCTAAGGGCGCTACGAATGAAGACTTCAAGAAGTTGTTCGAAGCATATGCTGATTTATGGGTTTCTAAAGATAATAAAGAGTTTGCTGAGATGACAATATTATCCGATACTCATTCACCAAATAAAATAAGAGTTAATGCTGTATTATCTTCAACTGATAAATTCTATGAGGTATATGACATCAAAGAAAACGATAAGATGTATGTACCAAAAGAAGAGCGTGTAGGTTTATGGTAATAAAAAAACACTCATAAGAGTGTTTTTTATATGCCTAAAATTAGTTTAGCAAAATTGAAATAGATAAGTAGGGAAGCAGCATCGACTAAAGTAGTAATAAATGGTGATGCCATAACTGCAGGGTCAAATCCAATCTTTTTAGCAAACATCGGAAGGGTACAACCAATCAACTTAGCAATAATTATGGTTACACATAATGTAGAACACACGGTTAGAGCCAGTATTGGTTTAGTACCATCAATTAGCATCATTTTGCCAAAGTTACATACGGCAAGTACAATTGCACACAAAATTGCCACTCTAAACTCTTTCCACATTACTTTAAATATATCTTTAAATTCGATATCCTTTAGGGATAGGGCACGAATAATTGATACACTTGCTTGTCCTCCAGCATTACCGCCACTATCCATAAGCATTGGTATAAATGCCGTAAGAATTGTTAGGGATGCAAGTTGGGCCTCAAACGATTGAATTATTTTACCAGTGAAGGTTGCAGATACCATCAAAAGTAATAACCATGGTATTCTTGCTTTAAATGTCTCAAATACAGTAGTTTTATCATATGATTTTTCACCAGGTACGATAGCGGCCATTTTTTCGATATCTTCGGTTGCTTCAGCCTCCATAATATCGACAACATCGTCGATAGTTATGATACCAACTAGACGGTTTTCAGAGTCCACTACGGGAAGCGTAGAGTAGTCATAGTCTTGGAAGTATTTAGCAACTTCTTCTTGATCCATAAGGGTAAATATTGTATGTTCACAAGGATCCATAATATCATCTATCTTATCGTTAGGATCATTTATGATTAGTTCTTTTATCGATATTCTTCCAAGCAGATGTCTTTCTGTATCGGTAATAAAACATGATTCATAAGATACAAAATCATCTTTTTGTCTTCTTATATCTTTGATTGCTTCTGATATAGTCATGCCTTTAGTAAAACGAATATACTCAACGGCCATCAAACTACCAGCACTATTATCTGGATATTTTAATAGTCTATTAATATCGTTTCGGGTATCTTTATCAACTTTGGCAAGGATTTGATTTACCATCATAGCAGGCATTTCATCAAAAAGGTCGGCTGCATCATCGGTAAACATATCCTCGATTAACATTTTAGTTTCTTTGTCAGTTAAGGCTGTTATAAGTGATTGTTCAACTTCAGTATCAAGATTAACGAACACATCTGATGCATGATCTTTAGATAATAATCTAAATACTTTTACTGCTTTTTCAATAGGTAAGTCATTGATAATTTCGGCAATATCAAATTCATTCATATCGGAAATCATCTTTTTAACTTCAGCCCATTTTTTATTATCTATATTTTCATTTAATAAATCTAAATTCATCTTTTCCTCCTTATTCTAAATAAAAAAGCAAAAACTTAAGATTCTTCAATAAAGTTTTTGCTTTTATGTGGTTCATCAAATAATAGATTGGGATATCCTTGTTGTCTTAAGGCTTCATATACCATTATACTGACACAATTCGAAACATTTAAAGCTCGAACATTATCAGTCATTGGTATTCGCATACATCGATCTAAATGCGGTTTTAAGAGCTTGGGCGGAATCCCCGTTGATTCTTTACCAAAGAAGAAATAAATATTTTCATCTTTGTTGGAATAATCAAACGATGTATGAGGTTTATGACCATATCTAGTTAAATAATAATAAGTACCTGGATTCTTTTCGTAAAAATCATCAATATTTTCATAAACTTCATAAACACATTTATCTATATAATTAACGCCACAGCGTTTGATCGAGGCAGCATCTAATTTAAAACCTAATGGTTTAATTAAATGTAACTTTGAATTGGTGGCTACACATGTACGCATAATATTACCGGTATTTTGTGGTATTTCTGGTTCAAATAAAACAATATTAATCATGGTAACCTCCTTCTTATTTAATTTTTATTTTCAATAGTTTCTAATAATTTTTCAAATTCATTAGCATCGAATATTTCGGTTGCGTTTTGAATAACGGTATTTAGTTTACCATCTTCATAATATAAAATGCAAGGAATACTTGATATTAAATCAGTATTAAAACTCTTATTTAAATAACTCATCAAGTTATTACTCTTAATACTATCGGTCATATTTAAATAATAAAATTTATCGGCGATATTATAATTATCAATAATTCTCTTAAGTTTCTTTTCTAAGTTGTATTCTTTATCACTACCAGTATAACTAACAAAGACAAAATAATTGCTAGGTGTTTCTTGAAGTACAGAAAGGGCTTCCTTACCATCTTTTAGCTCCAAACTAATTGTATTACTAGTTATTAAGAAACTCTTTTCTAAACGCTCTTTATTGATGACTGAACGCCAACTGTAAAGATACCATACTATACAACCAATAATGGCAATTCCTAATATTAAATATAGGTAATGTTTTAATAATGGCATGTGATTTTTATTAATTTTTTTACTCATTAGTTCTCCTTATTTTCTTCTTGATTATCTAATTTAACAAGTACTTCACGTGGTTTAGAACCATTTTGTGGTCCAACAATTCCTCTTGCTTCAAGAAGATCAACAACTCTAGCTGCTCGATTATAGCCAAAACGGAATCTTCGTTGAATTAAAGAAGCACTTATTTTACCTGTTTCAATCGCAAATTTTACAACTTCATCATACATTGGTTCTTCATCACCAGCAGAACTAGATGAACCAGATGCTTGAGAGTGTAATTCTTCGGATGTAAATACTTCGTTATATTTAACTGTAGCTTGTGTTTTGCAATACTCAATAATCTTATTAATTTCTTCATCTGATACATAACAACCTTGGATACGGGTAGGGGTACTATCACCCATTGGAAGATATAACATATCACCACGACCAAGAAGTTTTTCAGCACCAGACATATCTAAGATGGTTCTAGAGTCAATTTGTGATGATACAGCAAAAGAGATTCTTGAAGGGATATTATTCTTAATAACACCAGTAATAATATCTGTTGATGGTCTTTGTGTAGCAACAATTAAATGAATACCAGCAGCTCTTGCCATTTGGGTAATACGCATAATAGAATCTTGAACTTCTTTAGATGCTACTAACATTAGGTCCGCAAGTTCATCGATGATAACTACGATATAAGGCATTATATTAATTGGGCTTTCAGGATGTTTTTTATTCTCTTTGGCAACCCATTCGTTATAGGCAGCAATATTCTTAAATTCTTTTTCAGAGAATAATTCATATCTACTTTCCATTTCTGCAACTATCTTTTGTAGATTAGCTGAGGCTCTTTTAGGATCATTAACAACAGGACAAAGCAAATGCGGAGTTCCGTTGTAATTTGATAATTCAACTTTCTTCGGGTCTACTAACATTAATTTAACTTCGTTAGGTAAATAACGCATTAAAATTGAAATAATAATAGAGTTAATACATACTGATTTACCTGAACCAGTAGAACCAGCTACTAAAAGGTGAGGCATTTTTGTTAAATCAGCTAAAATCGATTTACCCATGATGTCTTTACCTAATGCTACTAATATTTTATTTTCACTTTTAGTATTAACGGTATTTTCTAGTACTTCACGAATTGATACAGCAGCGATTTCACGATTTGGTATTTCAATACCAATGGTACTTTTACCAGGAATAGGGGCTTGAATACGAACATCTTTGGCTGCCATTGCTAAAGCAATTTCTTTATTAATATTAACAATACGATTAACTTTTGTACCAGCAGGAACAGTAATTTCATATTCGGTTACGGCTGGTCCTACATGTACTTCAACAACTTTACCTCTAATTTCGAAGTCATTTAACACTCTTTCAAGTGCATCTGAGTTACCTTTAATATAGGCTTCTTCATTATTGGTTTTATTCTTAACGGAAGGTTTTAATAAATCAAACTTAGGTAAGTGATAATTTGGTACTTCAATTTCTTCATTGGTTTTAATATCAGCATCGAATGATTCTTTGACAGGAACATTATTATTGGCATTAATGTTTTTAAGTTCATCAATCGAAGTAATAACAATTTTATTATCTTTAGTAGGTTCTTCTTTAACTTCTTCTTTTTCTTTGATTCCGACTAATTCATCACCTTCGATAATATATTCTTTCTTCTTAGTCTCTTGTTCTTTATTATCTCGATGTAAGCGGTTAACAATTTTTTCCCAAATCTCCGATAATGTAACATTGAATAATAATATAAAGCCAAAGATAGCAAGGATTACTAAAACAACTATCGTGCCATTAACAGCAAATAAACCGTTTAAACATCCAACTAAAACGGCACCAACAAAACCACCACCAACATCGATAGAATTTAAACCAGAATCAAGAATTCTTTCAGATGTATCAATAGTTTCAATTCGATCTACATAATTTTGATAAGTAGTATCCATAATACCGCTAAAACTCTCTGTTGTTTTTAAATAGCCAAAATGGGCGAATGTTAATACCACTAATATTAATAAGTAAAGGCCAATTAACTTAGCTGAGAAAAACTTGGGTAGTTTTCTTTTAAACAACATATAAACTCCCAAGAACAAAAGTAGGAATAAAATGACATACCAAAGTTCACCGGCTAAAAACATTGCAAATTTTTTAATGATATTACCAACTTCACCAAAACCCATACCAATAATACCAATTAAAATGAAGATTAATCCGGTTATTTCAACACTAAGGGATAAACCACTAGAACTTTCTTTTCTTTTTTTTCGTTTTGCCATATTTTATTCACCATTATTATTATAAAGCAAATAGTCATTTTTTGCAAAGTATTATATAGACAAAAAAGCCTTTTTTTCTTATAATGTTAGGGAAGGAAAGAACCATGAATATTGAGGATTTTAATTATGATTTACCCGAAGCGTTAATCGCTCAAACGCCAATTAAAAATAGATGTGAATCTAAACTTTTAGTCATGGATAAAAATAATGGTAATTTGGAAGATAAAATATTCAAAGATATTATTAATTATTTTCATAAAGGCGACGTTTTAGTATTAAATGATACAAAGGTTCTACCAGCTAGAATTTTTGGTTACAAAGATGATACTAATGCCCATATTGAAATTCTTTTATTAAAGAATATTGAGAATGATGTTTGGGAATGTTTGGCAAGACCTGCTAAAAGATTAAATATTGGCACAGTCATTAGATTTAACGATGAATTATCTTGTACGGTATTAGAAAAATTAGAAGATGGTATTATTCGTGTTGATTTTCATTATCAAGGTATTTTTATTGAAATAATTGAAAAATTAGGTACGATGCCACTTCCACCATATATTCATGAGTCATTAGAAGATCAAAGTAGATATCAAACTGTATATGCTAAATATTTGGGTAGTGCTGCAGCGCCAACGGCGGGTCTGCACTTTACTAAAGAATTATTAGAAGAAATAGTATGTAAAGGTGTTGAAGTATTATATGTTACATTACATGTTGGTTTAGGTACCTTTAGACCAGTTATGGAAGAAGATATTACTAAACATGTTATGCATAAAGAAAGATTTATTATGACTAAAGACGTAGCTGATAAATTAAATAAAGCCAAAAAAGATGGTCGAAAGATTTATGCTGTAGGAACTACATCGACTAGAACCTTAGAATCAATTATGCAAAAATATGGCGAATTCAAAGAATGTGATGAAGAAACCGGTATTTATATTTATCCGGGTTATAAATTTTTAGCAATTGATGGATTAATTACTAATTTCCATCTTCCTAAAAGTACACTTTTAATGTTAGTAAGTGCATTTTCCAAAAGAGAATATATTTTAAATGCTTATAAACACGCTATCGAGCATCATTATCGTTTCTTTTCTTTTGGCGATGCTATGTTTATAAAATAGTGAGGTAAAAAATGAAGGTATCCTTTAAGTTAAATTATGAAGATAAAAATACTGATGCTAGGTTAGGAACGGTTTCCTTTAATGGGAAAGATTATCCAACACCAATGTTTATGCCAGTTGGTACCAACGCTACAGTTAAAACATTATCTCCTGAAGAAGTTAAGGAAGTTGGCAGTGGTATTATTTTAGCTAATACTTATCATTTATGGTTAGATCCAGGTGAAGACATCGTTTATCAAGCTGGAGGTCTGCATAAATTTATGAATTATGACGGGCCTATATTAACAGATAGTGGTGGTTTTCAAGTTTTTTCCTTAGCTAAACCTAAAGATATTTCGGAAGAAGGCGTGAAATTTAAAAACCATTTAAATGGTGATAATTTGTTCTTAACTCCCGAAAAATCAATTGAGATTCAAAATAAATTAGGCTCTGATATCGTGATGAGTTTTGATGAATGTGTTAAGTGGCCTAGTACTCATGAATATTTAGAGGACTCTGTAGAAAGAACTCTTCGCTGGGCTAAAAGAGGTAAGGAAGTATTTAATAATCCCAATCAAATTCTTTTCGGTATTGTTCAAGGCGGTGAATATGAAGATCTTCGTAAGCACTGTGCAGAAGAATTAGTGAAAATGGATTTTGATGGTTATTCGGTTGGTGGAACGTCCGTAGGTGAAGATAAACCAACAATGTATAAAATGGTTGGTTATTCCACTAAATATTTACCAAAAGATAAATTAAGATATTTAATGGGTGTTGGTGATCCTATTGACTTAATTGAAAATGTTATGCGAGGTATTGATTTATTTGATTGTGTATCTCCAACAAGATTAGCAAGACATGGACATGCATATACCTATAATGGTAAAATAAATATTAAGAATCACAAGTATAAAGAGTGCTTTGAGCCAATTGATAAACATTGTAATTGTTATGCTTGTCAACATTATACATTAGCTTATATAAGACATTTATTAACTTCGGATGAAACATTTGGCGCAAGACTTATTTCTATTCATAACATTAATTATTTGCATAAACTAATGGATGAAATAAGAGTACATATTGAAAAAGGTGACTTAAAAGAATTTAGAGACGAATTCATTTTAAGGTATTATGGTGAGGGTTATGAATATAAATAAATTATCATTTAATATTTTGCTAATTGCCGTTTTTTTAATATTATGTGTTCCAACTATTTATAAAGTAGTTAAACACCATCAAGAATCCTCTTATGTAGTTAGTGAAAAATTGGCCATTGAAAAAGCTAAGGAATGTTATTATAAAAAAGACTGCGCATTAACTAAAGTAACTTTAAAAGAATTATATGACAAGAAATATATAACTGAAAAATTAGTTGATCCTAAAACAAAAGAGGAATATTCTGATCAAAGTTATGTGTTAATAACAAAAGAAGAATCTACGTTTCATCTTGCGTAGATTCTTTTTTATTTTTAGCAATAATGGTAAATATTAGAGCAAATGTTAATAATATAAAATAATAGATAATACTTAATATGGTTAATGATTGGAAAAATAGTAAATTAATTATCAATAATATGATGTTGAAAATAGTTCCTAATATAAGACCTTCTTGCCAGGCTTTTTTAGCTGTTTTGCGACCATATTTAAAACCAAACACTGAATAGATGATTATATTGCTTAAAAGGCTAATTAAGTGTAATAAACCATAATCCATTCCGAATAGTTCAAAGAACGACAAAATGAAAGCAATAAATATTTGAAAGATAAAGAAAATAAGTATCGATTTACCATAATAATACAAATGTTTTATAAAAATCACCTAATAAAGGATATGAGCTGTTTAAAAAAATATACATTCAAACATAATAATATTGGTGATATTATGCAACTTATCATGGTCGTATTAAGAACAATATTCTTTTATTTTTTTATTTCTATGGCTTATCGTATGATGGGTAAAAGAGAAGTCGGTCAACTTGGTATAGTGGATTTAATTGTTTCCATTTTAATTGCCGAACTAGTGGCTATTTCTATTGAAAATTACAGTGATCCAATATATTTAACTATTGTACCAATTCTTCTTTTGGTTTTATTAGAAATCTTACTCGCATTCTTAACCTTAAAAAGTCGAAATTTTAAAAAACTATTTGATGGAGAACCTTCCTTTATTATTAAAGATGGAAAAATAGTTTTTAAAGAAATGATTAGACAAAGGTATTCTTTGGATGATTTGTTATTAGCATTAAGACAAAAAGAAGTAAAAAGTTTAAAAGAAATTGAATATGCTATTTTAGAAAGTAATGGCAAATTATCTATTTTTAAATATAACGAAAAAAAGGGCGATTATCCACTGCCCATTATTGTTGATGGTCAAATTGATTTAAATACTTTAAATAATATTCATAAGAACTTATCATGGTTAAACAAAGTTCTTTTAGATAACAATTTATTAATTGGTGATATCTTTTATGCTTTTTATATTAATAACGAAGTCTATTTCATAAAAAAAAGTAGATTTTAATCTACTTCTTCAAAACGATATTCTTGATCGGCATTTGGATATTTTTCTGTATCTACTTTTGATGCAAAATTATCATAATCTCTTACCCAAATTTTATTATCGTGGTTTGATTGATATATAACCACTTTGTGTTCATGCTCAGTATCATTCGTATTAGCATCATTACCAATATATAATACCTTATAAACATTTCCTTTAAAATGACGATATGTCTTTCCTGTATGTATTTCTCTCATAAATAAATCACCTAATAATATTATACATTTAATACTTTGAAATATCTACATTTTATTATATAATATTTGTGAAAGTAGGGTTGATGATATGAAAGTACTATGTATTGGTCATTTAGCTTATGATTTTACTAGTAATGTAGAGGCAATGCCAGTAGAGAATACTAAAAGCTACTTTAAAAGCGATAATGTTTATGCCGGAGGCTTTGGTGCTAATACTAGTTGTTTACTTGGTAAATATGGCGTAGAAACCTATTTAGCATCAGCAACTGGTGATGATACTTACGGAACTAAAATTCGTGAGGATCTTAAAGTTCACCAAGTGCATTTGGATTATGTTGAAACATTATATAATGAAACAACATCATTTTCTCTTATATTAAATAATACTCCCAAAAGAACCGTTTATAGTGTAAGCCAAAATAATCTATTTAAGAAGAAAAATGATATTAATATGACACCTGATATTATCTTGACGGATTGTTATGATTATAATTTATCTTTAGATATATTAAATAAGAATAGTGATAAGATAACGATTGTTGATGCTGATAAGCCCAATGATATTACTTTGGAATTATGCAAAAGAGTTAAATATATTATTTGTTCTAAAAGTTTTGCCGAAGCAATCGCACAAAGTAAATTAGATGTTCAAAAAAGTCAGACTCTAGCTAACGTTTATACAGCATTGATGAAAAGATTCCCGGAAAAGATAATTATTATTACCATGGAAGACTATGGTGCATTATATATGGTTGATAACCAAATTAGAATTATGCCAGGTCTTCAAGTTGAAGTGAAAGATACGACGGGAGCTGGGGATATATTTAGAGCCGGATTTGTCTTTGCAATGTCACAACATTACGATTTAGAAAAATGTATTACTTTTGCTAATATTGCTGCAGGACTTTCAACAAGAAGTCTTGGTGGGGCATCATCCATTCCTGAATTAGCTGAAGTTAATAGTTATTTAGCTTCCAAATACGAGATTAAAAATGATAATAACCAGCAAAACCCCAACGCTTGATTTACATGGCGAAATATCTTCGATGGTCGAAGTGTTAGTTAATGGTTTTATTAATGATCATTATAAAATGAAACATAAGGTATTAATAATTGTTCATGGAAAAAGTTCTAATATCTTAAAAGATGAAGTTCATCGTGTTTTAAAGGATAATCCTTATGTTGAAGATTACAAGTTAGATAACTGGAATATTGGAAGCACAATTGTCAGTCTTAAAGATTGACTTTTTTTGTTATTAAGGTATAATAAACATCGTTAAAACAGGGAGATAGTTATGGGAAAAATTGATTTAAGAGAATTGCTTTATAAAAGTGATAGTACAATTCTTGAAGTATTAGATCATAAATGCGCTACTTGTTCACATTATTCAATGGAATATGGTGATGTTAATGGTGAAAAACAAGGAGCTCATTGTTCACACTATGGAACAACAAGATTTGATGAATCATGTGGTAATTATGATCGAAATTATAATAAAGGTGAAATTCTTGATGGATTAGATCGTATTAAGCGTAAGAGTTACTATATTGTAACTGCTGTATGTAATATTTTGGGTATACCAGATGAAAATGAATACCGTAGTGAAATGGCTCGCGTTATTGAAGAGTATTTAATTGGTACAATAGACGGCGAACAATTACTAACGGAATATGATATTTATGGTGCTGAGATAGCTTGGTTAATGGAACAAGAAAGTGAAATGCCAAGTATTGGTGATTATGTTAAAGAATTGGCTGAAAAAGAACTTAAACCAGAATTTGACAAGATGTTAGCAAGTGTCAAGAAGGGTGACTTAAAAAGAGCTATTCTACGTTATATTGTTATGGTAAGAAAACTAATGGCAAAATACGATATTGCGTATGAACCAATTGATTCACCATATAGTAAAGGGTTAACAGAATATTCACCCGTACATAACGCAATATTATCTTTAAAAAGACAACCAAGTAACAAATAATTGTTAAATATTTACAAAGAATATAAGAAATTATATTCTTTTTTTAGGCTAATTTTACGATAATGATTGACAACTTTTTGCGGTATATAGTATAATTTAAGCCCAAAGTGGAATAGTAATATAGACAGATACTTGACATTTTGGATAGGATATGATATACTGATATCGTAATTAGGGGGTATGGAAATGAAAGGATACGTTTTAGATTACGTTAATGAGAATGAATTTAGAAAGCTAGAAAGAGCATTAAAAAAATATAATATGATGGCATTCAAGAAGTTAAATTTTGAATATTATCCATCAATTAGAAATGGTAATTTCTTAGGTGAAATGGTTGAAAGTAATAAAAAAACAGGTACTGAAACTTATGAATTAAAATTACCAAGTGATAAATTATTTGCTCAAATTCATGGTGAAGTTAAATTAATTTATTCTGTTCATAAAAAAGAAGGAATCGTAATGCTTGAAACATTAACACCTGAAGATATTTTATTAGAAGGTCATAGATCAGAGTTAACTACTTATAAAGGTATTATGATTTCTAAAGAAAATGCTTCTAAAGATATGTTTAAAATTGATTTATTAAGCATGATTCAAAACAATAAATAAGACTACGGTCTTATTTTTTTGCTATAATCAATTTGTAAGGAATTTATTATGGAAAGATATAAAGAAATTGAAAGAAGTATTATAACCAAATTTCGTAAAGATATTTGGTCTAAATTTGTTAAGGCTGTTCAAGATTATCAACTTATTAAAGAAAATGATAAGATTATGGTCTGTATTTCTGGTGGCAAAGATTCTTTTTTAATGGCTAAATGCGTGGAAGAATTAGCTAGACATGGTAAATTTCCTTTTGAGGTTCATTATGTTGTTATGGATCCCGGCTATAATGAGTTAAATCGTAAAAAGATTGAAGAAAATGCTAAAATTCTCAATTTACCAATAGAAATATTTGAAACAAGTATATTTGATACAGTTGCAAACATTGAAAAAAGTCCGTGTTATTTATGCGCAAGAATGCGAAGAGGGCATCTTTATGCTAAAGCTAAAGAACTAGGATGTAATAAGATTGCATTAGGTCATCATTTTGATGATGTCATCGAAACTACATTATTATCAATGTTTTATGGTTCTGAAGTTAAAACGATGATGCCTAAATTACATAGTGATAATTTTGAAGGTTTAGAATTAATTAGACCAATGTATTTAGTTAAAGAAAGTGCCGTTTTAGCATGGAAAAAACATAATAATTTAGATTTTATTAATTGTGCATGTCGTTTTACTGAAGATTGCGCGATTGACGAATCACAAAGTAAAAGAAAAGAAATTAAAAATTTGATTAATAATTTAAGGAAGATTAATCCCGATGTTGATTATAATATCTTTAAAAGCATGGATAATGTAAATTTAAATTGCGTTTTAGGTACAAATAAAGATCAAAAACATACTTCATTTTTAGATAATTATGATGTATAATACATTTCACTCGGGGGTATTTATGAAATATGTAAATAATGATTTAGATAAAAGTCAGATTATTCAATCAATCGAGGTTGATGGTAATTGGTATACCAAAGTGTTCTTTGATGGTACTAGTACATTATATTATTCAACAAAAGAAAATGAACTAGATACAATTCGTCAAGAAATGGTTGAACAAGCCAAAAAGAGACAAGAGTTCATGACACCAGTTTATTATCGTGGCAAAGCATTGGCGTTTTTATCTGCTTCCTTATTATCATTTACGTTAATGAATCAAATTACTGATCCGCAATTATCTGGTTATGCATTATTATTACTAGTTGGTGGATTATTAAGTTTTGGTCAGTTTATTAGAAATATGAAAATAACTAGAGAATTAAAAAAATACAATAAATTTATTGAGATGTATCCTGAAATTAAAACGGTTCAAAGTTATGTTCATGAATTTGAATATCCAATTTTAAATATTGAAACATTAGATGATTATGATAATTCGATGATTAATACGGTTTATGAAGAATATAAAAGAAAAAAGGTAAAAAAAGAAGGTTAATCCTTCTTTTTTATTGTAAATTACCATGTAAATCAATTTTTAGAATAAAATAATATCAAGATATTATGGTACCCTATATATAGGAGTGGATTATGAAAAAAATATTGTTAACAATATTAGCCGGAGCATTAAGTGTTGGTGCCTTATTAGGCATTATCATTATTCTCTTTGGTTTATGGAATGAATTAACCGGTAAAGTACTGGCTACTACTGCAGTTATCTTTGGTTTTAGTATTTCGGGTTTATGTTGTTCATTATTGTATGACAAAGGTAAACTAAGAATTTTCTCTTTGATTGGTATGATCATTTGTCTATGTTTTTGTTTATATTATTTAACTATAGTGTGGGGATTGTTTGATATAACTTTTAATTCGCTTGTTGATTTCCATCTTAAAGTTGTACTTTCTTCAATCGTTATTTGTCCTTCTTTAGCACATATAAGTTTATTATTATTAATTAATTCAGAGGAAGATATTGTTGCACAATTTAAATATGCTACAATCTTTGCCTCCGTGGTAATGGATATTATATTATTAGTCCGCATTGTGTATTATTTTGAAGTAATATGGCAATTAGTGGCTATATTAGGTATTCTAATTGCTCTAGGAACCATAGTGACACCAATTATGTATAAGATTCATAAATCTACTGATAAACCTAAAAAAGAAGTACCAGTTGATGATAAATACCAAAAATTAGAACAATTAAAACATCTTTATGACACCAATGTGTTATCAGAAGAAGAATATAATGCTGAAAAAGCTAAAATATTAAATGGATAAATAAAAAACTCAGTTATTACTAACTGAGTTATTTTTTTATGGTGCGGGTAAAGGGACTTGAACCCCCACGGAGTATTCCATTAGATCCTAAGTCTAACGCGTCTGCCAATTCCGCCATACCCGCAGCAATGGTGGACCTCATAGGGCTCGAACCTATGACCGCCCGGTTATGAGCCGGATGCTCTAACCAACTGAGCTAGAGGTCCGTAACAAGTTACATTATATTATAAATATATTTAAAAATCAATAAAAAATGCATTGTCAATGGCTCAAAAAAAGGCTAAATCTATGCATTTTTTAAAATTGGTTAATAAAATTTAAAAATTGGTTATTTGCATATCTAATTCAGATTTGTTATCTTGACATCGAGGTGATAAAAAAATGAATAGTTTAGCAGTTATAATTGATTCGTTTAATGAAATCAAAAAGAAAGGGTGGATGAAATCGGGCAGTGATGATGAAACTGATTTCTATTTTCCTGCTTGTGAGGATATTAGTGTTAAATGTACAACAGATAACAAAAGATATCCAATTATTTTGTTAGCCATTAATCATGGCTTAGGGGAAGAATATCTTAATAAAGATAATTACTATTCCATTGAAACTGATCATGTTAATAATGTATTAAGATTATTAATCTATCAAAACAATATATTAATCCATAAAAAAGAATTATTCTTTTTAGATGATTTTATGAATTATTTAAATCATTCTTTTGAAAGATTAGCTTTAATATTATCGGAGAACAAGGAAGAAAGAAGGGGAAAATATTATCGTTATACTAAAATGCGTATTTATCGCTTTAAGGGTTCGGATACTTTTATTAGACTATTAAATCAAAAGATTATTCATCTTAAAATTAATAAAAATTGCTTGTCTTTTGTAATTTCTAAAAAAGATTTAGATAAGTTATATAAGATGGAATATCGTTTTGACGATACTTTAGATGATTTTTTATGTTTTTTAGATAAATAATTCTTTTTGTGATATATTAAAAGAGCATGCTTTAGAAAGTAGGGATAATCATGAATGAAGATATTATACAAAGTATGGCTCAAGAATTATCAATTACTAAAAAACAAATTGAAACGGTTTTGAAATTATTAGAAGAGGGTAATACAATACCGTTTATTGCTAGATATCGTAAAGAAGCAACGGGTGCTTTAGATGAAGAAGTAATTAAAAAGATTAACGAAGTATATGAATATGAAGTAAATTTATTAAAAAGAAAAGAAGACGTTATTCGCTTAATTGATGAGAAAGGTCTTTTAACTGAGGAATTAAAAAAACAAATCCTAGAAGCCAAGAAATTAGTGGAAGTCGAAGATTTGTATCGTCCATATAAAGAAAAGAAAAAAACGAAAGCAACCGATGCTATAAACAATGGCTTAGAACCATTAGCTAAAATGATGATGTCATTTCCTAAAACCGGTTCCCTCGAAGATATGGCTTCCAAATTTATAACGGATAAAGTTAAAACAACTGATGAGGCCATTCAAGGTGCATTATACATTATTGCAGAATGGATTAGTGATAATGCTTATTATCGTAAGTGGATTAGAAGTTTTATTTATAAAAATGGAAGAATAGTTTGTTCTGTTAAAAAAGATAATCCTGATGAAAAAAAGGTTTATGAAATGTATTATCATTATGAAGAACTAGTAAAAGATGTTAAACCCCATCGGGTATTAGCTATCAATCGAGCCGAAAATGAAAAAGTTCTTAACGTTAATATTGATGTAAATCAAAATGAAATTATTTCTTTTTTAGAATCAAAAATAATTAAAGGAGAATCCTTTGTTAATGATAAAGTTAAGGAAGCAATCTTAGATGCCTATAAAAGACTAATATTCCCTTCTGTTGAAAGAGAAGTCAGAAGCGAGTTAACGGAAAAGTCAGAGGTTGTTGCGATTGAAAACTTTGGTAAAAATTTAGAAAGTCTATTATTACAACCACCGATGAAAGAAAAATGTGTTTTAGCTTTTGACCCTGGTTACGTAAATGGCTGTAAATTGGCAGTAGTGGATAAAAATGGTAAATACTTAACTTCTACAGTTATTAAACCTTTTATCAATAATATATCAGATAGTGCATTGAATACTTGTAAAGCAACTGTATTATTATTAATTAAAAAATATAATGTAGATATTATATCAATTGGTAACGGAACTGCGTCTCGTGAAAGTGAAAAATTCTGTTCAGAGTTAATCAAAGAAAATAAATTAGATGTTAAATATGTTATTGTATCCGAAGCTGGAGCCTCAATTTATTCAACTGAAAAAGTTGCTTCTGATGAATTTCCTAATTTAACACCAAATGAAAGAAGCGCTGTCAGTATTGGAAGAAGACTACAAGACCCATTATCCGAATTAGTTAAAATACCTCCTGAAGGAATTGGTGTTGGTCTGTATCAACATGATGTATCGCAAAAAGAATTAAAAACATCTCTAGATTTCGTAGTAACTAAAGCGGTTAATAGTGTTGGGGTTAATATAAATACAGCCTCTTCATCATTACTTAAATATGTATCAGGTTTAACTAAAACAAATATTGATAAAATAATTAGTTATCGAAATGAAAATGGTAAAATTAAATCTCGTGAAGAAATTAAAAAGAAAAAGATTCTTAGTGATAAAACTTTTGAACAAGCAATTGGTTTCTTAAGAATTACTGAAGGTACAAATATTCTGGATGAAACAAGTATTCACCCAGAAAGTTATGATGTTACTTTAAAATTACTTGCTTCTTTAAATTTATCTTTGGCGGATATTGGAACTGATAAGATTAAAGATGTTTTAAAGAACATTGAACTAAAGAGTACTGCTGAAAAAATTGGTACTGATGTTTATACACTTGAGGATATTGTTAAATCATTAATATCGCCAAATAGAGATCCGCGAGATGAAATGCCTCAACCAATCTTGAAAAGTGATGTTTTAGAAATTAAAGATTTAAAAATAGGCATGAAATTACAAGGAACTGTTCGTAACGTAATTGATTTTGGTGCCTTTGTAGATATTGGTCTGCATAATGATGGATTAATTCATATTTCACAGATGTCTAAAGACTATATTAAACATCCAAGTGATATACTATCTGTCGGGGATATCATTGATTGTTATGTCATTGATATTAACTTAGAAAAAGAAAAGGTATCATTGTCACTTTTGGAACCAAAAATCTAGTAAAACACTAGATTTTTTTGTGGTCTATGTTATAATAAAACTTAGGTGATAAAAGTGAAGAAGATTAGTCCTTTTTTTATTTATATTATATTTTTTATTTATTTAGAGATATTATTTAAAATTTTATTACATATTTCTATTTTTAATCTTGGTTTATTACCAATGATTGTCTTTATCATTAGTTTTTCGGCAGTATTATTGTTCCTTACTAAGTTGTTTCCCGATAAAGTAAATAAAATAGTCTTCTTTATTATCATGTTAGGTCTTGGTGTTTGGTTTGCTGCCCAATATGTAACAAAACAATCTACCGGTTTCTTTTTCGATTTAAATTTTGCCTCCGTGGCTGGTGGTAATATTATGGAAGGGGAGTTTAAAAATGCCACTTTCAAGATTGTTATTAATCATATTCCCCAAATTTTATTATTCTTTTTACCATTAGTAGTGTTCTTAATTCTTAATAAAAGATTAAACTATAAAAAGGCTAAAATAGCTAAATTAGGTATTTTATTATTATTTGTACCAATTTGTATCTTATGTTATAAAGGGGTTTTATTAATTAATAAAAATGCTGAGTATTCTTCATATGAATTGGTATATAAAGTTAACAACAATGACTTAAATATTGAAAAACTAGGAGTATTAAATTCTTTTTACTTAGATGTTAAAAGAAAAATAACTGGTTTTGAAGAATCATTAAGTGGTCATAGCGTGCCGAGAAAACCAACAACACCTGTTGAAAAGACTTATGATTATAATAATATGGATATTGATTTACAGGCATTATATGACGAAACAAGAGATAATACAATTAAGGAAATGACTGGTTATTTCTTAAGTGATCCTGGTACATTACAAAATGATTATACTGGTTTACTAAAGGGTAAGAACTTAATTTATATTATGGCTGAAAGCTTCAATGGTATGGCAGTTTCTAAAGAACTTACGCCAACGTTATATAAAATGATTCATTCTGGACTAGAATTTACTAATTTCTATAATCCAACGATTGCTAGTACAATTGGTGGCGAAACCCAATTATTAACAGGTCTTTATCCTGCAGCATATGGTGCAATGCAAAATAATCCAGCTGATTTTAAATTGGGACTTGCTAATGTCTTTGGTAATATCGGCTATGATACTTTTGCATATCATGATTGGTCATATACTTTCCAAGGACGTAATAAATATTTAGCTAAGATGGGATTTACTAATTTTAAGGGATGCCGAAATGGTCTTGAAAAGATTATGAATTGTGCCTGGCTGCCAAGTGATATTGAAATGATGGAAGCAACGGTACCAGAATATGTTAATAGCGAAAATCCATTTGTAGTATTCTATGCAACCGTATCTGGTCATGGTGGTTGGTCTTTCTCATCAAATAAGATTGCCCAAAAATATAAAGCAGAAGTTCAAGCACAATACCCAGATTATCCATCTGATGTTCAAGCTTATATTGCATCACAAATTGAACTTGATAAAGCTTTAGAAAAACTGGTCGATTTATTAGAAGAAGCCGGTAAGTTAGATGATACCGTTATTGTTCTTGGCGGTGATCATTATCCATATATGTTATCTGAAGATGAAAAAATAAAATCATTCTTTACTAAAACATTAGGTAAAGATTTAACTATTGGTATTAACAAATCAAATGTTATCATTTGGAATAATAAACTAGAACACAAGGAAGTTACAAAAGTCATGAGTTCAATTGATATTTTACCAACTGTATATAACTTATTTGGTGTTGAATATGATTCTAGATTAATCATTGGTAAAGATGTATTTGCACCGGGCGAGGGACTTGCAATGTTTGGTAACCGTTCATGGGTAACGGATAAAGGAACATTCTATTCTTCAAATAGCAAGTTTACTTTAGCGGAAGGTGTTACATTAGAAGATGAGACCGAATACATCAAAGAGATCAAAGCTATTGTCAGTGATAAGATTAATATTTCACAAAAATTAGTAACTAAGAATTATTATGCAACAGCCTGGAAATATTTAAAGGAGAAAGAATAATAAGTGCAACAAAAGTTGCACTTTTATTTTGCTTTTTGATATAATAATCAATAGTAGAAAGGAGCATATATGAAACAAAAAGTTGAATTTCGATACATAGCGGCTCCTTTAATATCAATAATTGTCTTTTTGATTCTTTTAGGTGGTGCATCATATGCTTATTATGTCCAGACAATTGGTAATATCGGAGATCCTTCTAATATTGCTAATGTCAATATGACAGTACCAAGAGGATGTACTTTTTTATCTAATGCCACGAATTGTGTATTAACTTCTAACACAGGAACGGGTACGGCTTTTACAGATGCATATATATCTAGAGCGGAAATGTCGCAAGTTTATGCTGGTAATAGTGTTGCGCAATCAACTTGTGCTCTTAATATCGGTGTTCAAGGTCAAGCTGGATGTAAATGTACTTATACTGTTAGTTTGGTAGGCCAAACAACTACTAACTATATATCTGATTCATTAAGAGCTACCATTAATAAAGATGGTTCTGCATTACCACTTTTACCAAGTGAATATCAGCAAGTAGAATATATAACTTTTTCTGGTGCTCAACAAATCAGTACCGGTTATACACTTAATCCCGAAACAGATGGTTTCCAAGTCACTTTTAAAGCAAGTACTATTAATCAAAATGGTATGATGTTAGGTAGTACCGGTGGAGCTTACATGTGGTCTTATTATTATCAAAGTGGTGATAGAATTGCTGCTTATTCTAATTCAACCGGAGGTCAAGTGACGACTTCAGTTGTACCACGTGATACAAAAAAACATGTTATGACATATAATTCTAAAAAAGTTTATTTTGATAGTAACCAAATCGGTGATTGGACTTCCAAATCCTTTAATGCTGGAAGTACCATGTATATTGGTAGTTATGGTGGAGCATATTATTTCCAAGGTAATATTTATGGTGTTTCTTTCTATCGTAATGGTGTAATACAAAAAGATTTTGTTCCATGTTATCGAAAAAGTGATAATGTTATTGGAATGTATGACTTAATATCAAATACTTTTTATCCTAATTCAGGATCTGGTTCGTTTACTAAAGGAGCCAATGTATCGGAATTTGAAGTTTATCATGCATATAGTAAAACCGGTACTATTACTGTAGCATCCACAGGAACGGCCGTTTATAATAATTTTTCCGTATCATTAAAAGGTTATAATTCCGAAATAAATCAAGATTTTCAAGCAGGATTATCTTATGTTTATTATTTAAGAGCTACGCCAACTTGTACGGTTGCATAATTTTTAAAAACAAAACCTCTTTTATTAAAAGAGGTTTTTTAGTATAATAGTGTAGGATGGTAAATATGAAGTGTGAAACATATATTGATGATATTCATTGTTTAATCGTTTCTTATTTCTTTGCAACTAGTTTTGCACTTTCTTTGTGTTTAATTCTTTTAAATGTTTCTTTAGTTCAAACTATATGTACAATTATATTTATGTTGCTTGTTTTAGTTATTTGTTATTTTTTTACTAATCGTAGTTATTATTTTAAGAAAAATGAATATTTAATAAAGATAGGTTTTATAACCAAAAGATATAAATATAAGGATATCAAGAAATGTTTTATTACTTATAATAACAAAGTTTCATATGCAACTAGTCGCAAAAGAATTTGCATCAAAAATAAAGATAAATATATTTATATTAGTCCAGAAAATATGGATGAAGTATTAATGTTACTTATAAATCGGAGGGCGTAATGGTTTTTAATATTGTTATTGTTTCATTGTTAAGTGTTGTAATAATTCTATTACTTATTTTGTTGTTTAAGAAAAAAGAAAATAATGATACAGTGGAAAGATTAGGTAAATTAGAAACTAATATTACTAAAACACTTGGTGACTTCAAATATGATTTAAGTAAAAATACCAATGATGATTTTGAAAAATTAAGTTATGCTATTGAAAGAAAACTAAATCATATTAATGATGTGGTAAATGAAAGATTAGATAAAAACTTTGAAAAAACTAATAAAACATTTGAAGATGTTTTAATGAGAATGGCCAAGATAGATGAAGCACAAAAGAAAATTGATTCATTATCTGGCGAAATAGTATCTTTACAAGGCGTTTTAACTGACAAGAAAACGCGTGGTACTTATGGTGAAGTAAGCCTTGAATATATTCTAAACAATGCTTTTGGTGGATCCTCAAATGGAATCTATAAAACGCAAGTTAAATTTGATAATGGCTATATTGTTGATGCTTTATTATATGCACCAGCCCCTTTAGGAACTATTGGTATTGATAGTAAATTTCCTTTAGAAAACTATCAAAGAATGACAGATAAAAATCGGACAAAGGAAGAAAGAATTCTTGCTGAAAAAGCTTTTGTAGGGGATGTTAAAAAACACATTGATGATATATCTTCCAAATATATTATTCCGGGTGTTACATCCGATGAAGCAATAATGTTTTTACCAGCTGAAGCAATATTTGCTGAAATTAATGCTTATCATCCTGAATTAATTACTTATGCTTATAATCGTAAGGTATGGATTACAGGACCAACAACTTTAATATCAACGTTATCAACCATTTCAATGATTATTAAGAATATAGAACGTGATAAATATGCTAAGGTAATTGCTGAGGAATTAAAGAAATTAAGTATTGATTTTAATCGTTATAAAGATCGTTGGGACAAATTATCAAAGAATATTAAACAAGTTAATGCCTCAGTTGATGAAATAACTATAACAACTGATAAGATTAGTAAGCGATTTGACTCTATTAATAGAGTAGACATAAAGGAGATTGAACATAAAGATGAAGAAGGAGAATAGTTTAATAACGTTTATTAAGGGGTTTATTATTGGACTAGGTATAATTTTTCCTATTAGTGCATCAGGACTAGCAATATCTCTTGGTGTTTATGAAAAACTTCTCAATGCCATTAATCACTTAAGAACGGATTTTAAAAAGAATTTACCATTTTTATTACCAATTGGTATAGGTATTGTTTTATCAGTGATTGTGAGTTGTGTATTGATTAATTATACATATCGTAAATTTCCAATAGCAACCTTATTATTTTTCGAAGGTCTTATTATCGGTGGTTTTCCACTTATCTTTAAAAAGACTGAAAAGAAATATAATCTTATTAACTGTCTTTGGGTAGTAATAGGTATTATTTTACTTGTCGGTGTATCTTTAATTGGCGCTGGTGAAACGGTTAATTTAACATATAATGTCATTGGTTATTTAAAGGGTGCTTTAGCCGGTTTAATTGCTGGTGGTACGATGATTATTCCTGGAGTGTCTGGATCATTAATTCTAGTTATTCTAGGGTATTATGAGCCACTTTTGGGAGTTATTAATAACATTATTAAGTTTAATAACTTTGGTTCAAATTTCTTAATGGCTTTTTGTTTTGGTATTGGAATGCTAATTGGTTTATTTATTATATCTAAAGTAATGGATTATTTCCTATCTAAACATAAAATTAAAACTTATTTTGCAGTTGTTGGTTTTGTTTTGGCCTCAATTATTAATGTTTTTATGTTAATATGTAAAAATCCATTTAGTTTGATTGAAGTAATTGTGGGAGTCGTTTTGTTAATAATGGGCTTCTTAGTTTCCTTTAAATTCTTAAAGGAGGAGTAAATGAAAATAATTTTAGTAAGTAATAATTTATATGAAAACAGTATTGCTTATACTGATAAAAATGATTTAGAAAAAAAGAAAATGACGCGACCACTTTCGATTGAAGGGGAAGAGAATGCTAAGAATATTGCTTTATTAGAGGAATTTAATCATACAAATATGATTTATGCCTCTGAATATAGTGGCGCCATATCAACAGCAAAATATCTAGCTAATCGTTTAAATAAACCTATTAATATTGATAGTAAATTAAACGATTGTAAAATTGGTGTACTAGGAAATAAAAGTTTAAAAATGGTATCTTTTATGCAAGAGCATGATTTTGATATTAAACTTAATAACGGTGAATCGTTAACTGAAGTTGGTAAAAGAATGAAGGACGTTGTTCAAAAACTTTTATACACAAACTTTGAGAAAGTGGTTTTATTTACTCACCGCAGAAGTATCTTAGGTTATTTAATTGCGACTTGTAAAACGGGTTATAATTTGGATGATAACTTAGTAATTGAATTTGGTGAGGATGTCATTTATGATGATGTATTTAAAGATGCTGATATTATTGAATTATATTTTGATGGTAAAGATTTAATTAATGTTAAGGTAATTGATTTATAGGAGGATTAGTATGGAAAGAGAAATTACTATTGGTGTTAGTAACCGACATATTCATTTAACGGAAGAAACCTATGCGAAGTTATTTGATGAACCGGCAAATAAAATAAGGGATATCAATCAACCAGGAATGTATGTTACAGATAAAGTAGTTACTTTAAAAACTGATAATTATGTTATTGAAAATGTTAAATTGTTAGGACCACTTAGAAGTTATGATCAAGTAGAAATATCCCACAACGATGCATTAAAATTTAAAATTGATCCACCAGTTAGAGCATCTGGCGAAATTGAGGGCGCAAGTTTAATAACTATTCAAACACCAAAAGCGGAACTAACTTTGCCGTGTGCTATTATAGCGGAAAGACATATCCATATGTCGAAGGCGGAAGCAGATAGTTTGGGATTACACGACAAACAAATCGTTCAAGTAAAAATACCAGGTATTAAATCTGGTATTGTAGATGCTCATCTTAAAGTAACAGAAGAAGCATATTACGAAATGCACATCGATACTGATGATGCCAATGCATTCATCATTAATAATGATAATAATAAAGGAACACTAATATATTAGTGTTTTTTTATGAATTGTTGTATAATCTTTTTGATGCAAAGGATATTATCATGAAATGGAAAATAGGTAATGTTGAAATTAATAATCAAATTGTAGTTGCTCCGATGGCAGGAATATCGGATTCAGCTTTTCGTTTAATATGCAAAGAATTTGGTGCTGGTTTAGTTGTTGGCGAAATGGTTTCCGACAAAGCTATTGTGTATGGTAATGAAAAAACATTAAATTTACTTGCCATGAATGATAAAGAAAGACCGATTTCCCAGCAAATTTTTGGTAGTGATATAGACAGTTTTGTGGTTGCTGCTAAAAAGGTATATGAGATTATGAAACCGGAAATTATTGATATCAATATGGGATGTCCGGTACCTAAAGTTGCAATTAAAAATCAAGCAGGTAGCGCGCTTTTGAAAAATCCTGATAAGATTTATGAAATAGTAAAGGCTGTATCCGATAGTGTTCCGGTACCCGTTACGGTTAAAATGCGTCTTGGTTGGGATGAAAAAAATATTAACTGTGTCGAAGTGGCTAAAATTTGTGAAAAGGCGGGTGCTAGTGCCATAACTTTACATGCTCGAACCAGAAGTCAGGGATACAGTGGTAAAGCTGATTGGACGTATATTAAGAAAGTTAAGGAAGCGGTTAAGATTCCAGTCATTGGTAATGGTGATGTTATTAGTTGTTATGATGCTCAAAAAATGCTAGATGAAACTGGATGCGATGCGGTAATGATTGGTAGGGGACTTTTAGGTAACCCATGGCTAATCAAAGATTGTGTTGATTATTTGGAAAACGGAAAATTACCTTGTAAAGTTTCGTATGAAGATAAAATATTAATGATGAAAAGACATCTGAATGATTTATCTAAAGAAAAAGGTGAGAAGAGTGCGGTTCTCGAAATTAGAACGCATTTTCTGTATTATTTAAAAGGGATGCCTAATAGTAGCGAAATTAAAAATAATATTTGCAAATGTCAAACGGTTGAAAAAATGAATTATATTCTAGATGACTATTTAAAGACAATTAAAAACTTAGATGATGATATCATCTAAGTTTATATGATTATCACGGAAGATTTTTAAAAGATCTTCTTTTTTGATGGTGTAATAAAAACGATCATGTCTAATTAAAAATTTATCTTCATCGGTAAATTTTTCATCTTCAGTTTCACCAACAATAGCTCTTGTTATTTCTTCCACTTCATTGATTTGTTTAATAATTTCTTCATAATCTTTTTCTTTGATTTTAATTTGATAATCAACTTTAATACCTTTCAATGGATCAATCTTATAATAACCATCATTATAATATGTATACACGGTATAATCAGATAAGATATAAAGGATTCTATAGTGCTCATCTACTTTTTGAAAAGGCAAGAATATTTTTTTACTAGTTTCTTTAGTACCTAAATCAATTTTACCAAAATTTACTTTTAGCAAGTAATCGGTTTTTTGTAATTTTTCCCATGAATAATATAAATAATATCTAGCAAAGTATGTAAAAAGGGGAATGGCAATAATAATGCCCACAATTATAAGTATTTTATATTTAGTAGGTAGTTTCTTTTTGGGTTTATCAATTTTTTGTAGTTCATCTACTAAATCAAATTCTTTTTCTTCAACTTCTTCTTTCATTTTATTCTACCAACATTTTACCAATCTTATTGGCATTTCCAGCACCAATAGTAATGACTAAATCATCAGGCTGAACATTGTCTTTTAAATAATCTAATATTTTATCGAAATCATCAATATATAGAACATTTTCATTGCCGTTTTCCTTAATTAATTTAACTAAGTCTTCTTCCTTAACGTTATAGATGTTTTCTTCTCTTGCAGCATAAATAGGAGCAATAATAATATGATCAAAATTAGCTAATACTTCGGCAAATTCTTTTAAATGATCTTTAGTTCTTGAATAAGTGTGTGATTGGAAGACTGCCCAAGATTCTTTGTGTTCAGTTTTTTTAACCGAATCAACAGTTGTTTTAATCTCACTTGGATGATGAGCATAATCATCATATACTTCGGCACCGTTATAAGTTCCTATATGCTCAAATCTTCTACCAACACCAGTATATTTTAGTAACGCCTTTTGCATAACTTGGATATCATTAATATATTGGTGAGAAAGACCAATAGCTGCAAGGGAATTGTAAACATTATGGATACCGGTTACACTTAAGGAAATGCGTTCTTGATATTTATTATCAATATATAGATCATAAGAAGGGTGACCATATTTATCATATTCAATATTTTTAGCCATATAAGAAGCCACATTATTTATACCGTAAGATATTTTCTTTTCACGATCTTTGACAGCCATTAAGGTGTTTTCATCATCTGCGTTATATACTAAAATACCATCATCAGGAAGAAGATTAGTAAATCTTTTGAAAGAATTAATAATATTATTGATATTACCAAAATAATCTAAATGATCATCATCGATATCCAAAATAATTTCCGATGTTGGAAAAAATTCTAAGAAGCTATCAACATATTCACAAGATTCAGCAATAAAAAATTCTTTGCCTCCAATATGGTTATTGCCCCCAATAATTGGTAACATAGCACCAATCATGATTGTTGGATTAAGATTGGCTTCCATAAAAATAGAACTTACCATACCGGTGGTTGTACTTTTACCATGGGTACCACTAATACATAGAACATGTTTGTAACCTTTCATTAGAAGGCCTAAGAACGTTGATCTTTCATATAATTCTTTATGGTTTTCTTTGGCATAAACTAATTCTTCGTGATCTTCTGGGATAGCAGCGGTATATACAACAATATCCGCTTTCTTAACATTATCGATATTGGGTTTATAATTAACTTCAATACCTTTTGCTATTAAATGCTTTGTAATATCACTTTCAGTTAGGTCATAACCAGTTACTTTGTTATTAAAAGAAAGTAGTATTTCGGCAATTCCACTCATGGAAATACCGCCGATGCCAATCATGTGTATAGTTTTATTTGTAAACATATTTCACCTCATTAATCTTTATTTATTATATAAAAAAATAGAAGGAAGTGCAATAAATCAAGGGTTTGAATATCATAAATATTTTTTTTGATAAAAAGTTTTAAAAAATAAAAAAAGAAAAAATGTAAAGTTGAAAAAAATGTTAAAAAAAACATTGCTTTATTTTTTTAAATAGCATATACTCAAATCATAGGAAGGTAATGTTATGAATATTGAAGCTCTTAACGATCTAGTAGTCGTTAAAAGAAGCGGGCAAAGAGTCTCTTTTAATGGGACTAAGATAGCTGTGGCTATAAAAGCCGCTTTTGACGATATCTACGAAACATACGATGAAAGTCAAGTAAACTTTGTTTATAATAAAGTTATCGAAGACATTATCAATGAATATACTAACCGAAAGACAATTAATGTTGAAGATATTCAAGATAAAATAGAAAATAACTTAAAAAAACATAAATTTGATGAAGTGTATAATGCTTTTTATACCTATCGTATGAAAAGAAAAGCTTCAAGAGAGACCTTTCAAATCCGTAAGGAACATAAATTTGTAAAAGTTATTGAACAAATAACGAGTGTCATGCAAGATGGCAAAGCATTAAAACCAATTGATCAATTAACTACATATGGTAAAGCAATATCAAGTGAAATAGCAAGAAATTATCTTTTAGATAATAAATATATAAGATTATTCGATGATGGTAGTATTTACATTCATAATACCGATATGCAAGGCAATGCAACCATCGATTCATATAATATTGATTTAACTAGTATTACCGAGAATAATTTAAATGATTATACCAAAAAACTTGTTGAAATACTTGCTAATATTAAAACTGATGTTTATGGATATATAAATGTACCTAATATTGATAGTTTATATGAAAAAGTATTGTTAAAAGATTTTATCTTAAAGATTAAAGAAAACATTTTAAATTACTTGTCACTTGAGGGATTTGATGAATTCATCAATCTTAAGAAAATCGAAGATTTGGTTGATCGAATTAATACAATTAATATTAATGAAACTTATTTTGAAAATATTGCCACATCATCAAGATTTAAAGAAATCATTAAGTTTGCAATTAATAATGCTTTAGTTAAACTAAAAAAAGATTTATATGATAATTTAACATATTTATTTAAAGCTTTAAATAATATCAAGTTGTATCTTAAAAATAATGAATATTCATTCTCAATAACCAGTGAAGATGCTTATGAAAAGACATTTATTAAACATACCATTATTGATGTTTTAAATGATAATGATAAATATGAGAATGTGGCTATTATTTTTAAGCTTAAAGAAAACCAAAATATTGATGATATTATTAAATTAATTGATCGAAATATCTATTTCTTAAATGATAATAAGAAAGATATCGAATACTTTATATCTGGTCATAGTGCTTATGAAAACTACTGGGGTGAAGCAACATCACTGGGAAAGGTTATCAATGCCTCAACCTCAATTAATTTAACTAGAATTGGTATTATATCTAATAATGAAACTGAATATTTTAAAAACCTTGGGGAAATGATGGATATTGTATCCAATGAATTATTGCAAAGTTTTGAATTAATTGGTAATAAAAATAAAGATCATTTTAATTATCTATATAATAATGAAATCTTTACCAATATTGATTTAGATGATGGTCAAAAGATTCGTAAATTAATTAAGAACGGTACTTTACAAATCGGTTTTGCCGGGTTATATGAGAGTATCTTAGCTCTTAATAAAAAGTTTGATATTAATATTGCTAAAAAGATTTTAAAGTTTATGGCTGACAAATGTAAGACATATACCACTAATAATAAATTGAACTTTACTTTAACTCCGGTTGTATGTCCTAAAGCTTTAAAACATTTTATTAAGATTGATCGTTCCGTATATGGTAATTTATTAAATATTACCGATAAAAAGAAATATACTAATTATCATGAAGTTGTAAACTATGATTCAATTGATTATGATTATCTTAATTTAATAGGCGGTTATGTTAATGGTGGACTTCTTACGTATGTAAGAATCGATAAGTCAATATCTTTAAAAAAACAAAATGAAATAATCCAAAATTTATTAAAAAACAATATACCATTCTTTAAGATTATTAATACTAAAGAGGATGACGTATGAAGATAGTTGGATTTCAAAAACTTACGATGGTAGATTATCCCGAAAAGATGGCTTGTATTATTTTTACTGAGAGGTGTAATTATCAATGTCCATATTGTCACAATAGTTCATTAGTTTATGATAAAAGTGATAATTATATAGAAGAAAGTGAGATATTTGATTACCTAAATAAAAGAAAAGGAATCTTAGAGGGAATTGTTATCAGTGGGGGAGAACCAACATTACAAAAAGATTTAAAACAATTTTTAGAAAAACTAAGAACAATGTATATTTTAATAAAATTAGATACTAATGGTTCAAATCCGCTTTTATTAAAAGACTTAATTGATCATAACTTAGTTGACTATGTAGCGATGGATGTAAAGAATAGTCTTAAAAAATATCCTATTACTACGGCTATAAATAATATTAATACAGATAATATTCTTAAAAGTATTGAAATATTAAAAAATAGCCAAATTGATTATGAATTTAGAACAACAATTGTTAAAGAACTACATGATATGGAAGATATCAAAGAAATAAAAAAGTTAATTGGTAAATCTAAATACTATCTACAGAATTTTAAAGATAGTGAAGGTGTTAAATATAGCAACTTGCACGGATTTACAGAAAACGAATTAAAGGAAATTGAAAAAGAAATAAAAGGCGTTAAGATAAGAGGCCTTATACATAAGAAGAATGAGGAGGAATAAATTATGTATCGTGTTAGAAAAAGAGATGGAAAAATCGTTAAATTTGAAATAGAAAGGATTAAAGATGCGTTATTAAAGGCTTTTGAAGCTGAAGAAACTAATATTAATGATGATATATTAGACTTTTTGGCTCTAAAAGTTACTAGTGAATTCCAAGCAGATATCAAAGATGATATTATTGATGTTGAAAAAATTCAAGATGCATCAGAACGTGTGCTTTCAAAGGCTGGATATACGGATGTAGCCAAAGCGTATATTCTATACCGTAAGTTGCATGAAAAACAAAGAAATATTAAGAATACCTTTTTAGACTATAAAGATGTTGTTAATAGTTATGTTAATGTAACAGACTGGAGGGTTAAAGAAAACTCAACAGTAACATATTCAGTAGGAGGATTAATATTATCTAACTCTGGAGCTATAACAGCTAATTATTGGTTATCAGAAGTTTATGATGAAGAAATCGCAAATGCTCACAAGAATGCAGATCTTCATATTCATGATTTATCAATGTTAACTGGTTATTGTGCTGGATGGAGTTTAAAGCAACTTATTCAAGAAGGCTTAGGTGGGGTACCAGGAAAGATTACATCTTCACCAGCCAAACACTTATCTACATTATGTAATCAAATGGTTAACTTCCTAGGTATTATGCAAAATGAATGGGCTGGTGCTCAAGCATTCTCATCATTCGATACATATTTAGCTCCATTTGTTAAGATTGATAATTTAAATTATCATGATGTTAAACAATGTATTCAATCATTTATTTATGGTGTAAATACTCCTTCACGTTGGGGTACCCAAGCACCATTTACGAATATTACCCTTGACTGGACAGTACCAAATGACCTTGCAGAACTTAACTGTATTATTGGTGGAAAAGAAGTAGATTTTAAATATAAAGATTGCCAAAAAGAAATGGATATGGTAAATAAAGCATTTATTGAAATCATGATTGAAGGAGATGCTAACGGAAGAGGATTCCAATACCCAATTCCAACATATTCAATTACAAGAGATTTTGATTTTAGTGAATCTGAAAACAATAAACTATTATTTGAAATGACCGCTAAATATGGTACACCATATTTCTCAAATTATGTTAATAGTGATATGGAACCAAGTGATGTTCGTTCAATGTGTTGTAGACTTCGTCTAGATTTAAGAGAACTTCGTAAGAAATCAGGCGGTTTCTTTGGCTCAGGTGAATCAACAGGTTCTGTTGGCGTTGTAACTATCAATATGCCAAGAATTGCTTATTTATCTAAAGACGCTGATGAATTCTATGATCGATTAGAAAGACAAATGAACATTGCGGCTAGAAGTTTAAAGATTAAACGTAATGTTATTACTAAGTTATTAGAAGAAGGATTATATCCATATACTAAGAGATATTTAGGAACCTTTAACAATCACTTCTCAACAATCGGTTTAGTAGGTATGAATGAAGCTTGTTTAAATGCTAAATGGATTAAAGAAGATCTTACCCATGAAAAAGCACAAAAATTTACAAAAGATGTTCTTAATTTTATGAGAAATAAATTATCTGATTATCAAGAAGAATATGGTGATTTATATAACCTTGAAGCAACACCTGCTGAAAGTACATCATATCGACTTGCTAAACATGATGTAGCAAGATATCCAGATATTATTACGGCATCACAAGGAGGAACACCTTACTACACAAATTCATCACATTTACCAGTTGGTTATACTGAAGATATCTTTACAGCCTTAGATGTTCAAGATGAACTTCAAACATTATATACTTCAGGTACTGTATTCCATGCTTTCTTAGGTGAAAGATTAAATGATTGGAAAGCAGCTGCTGACTTAGTTAAAAAGATTGCCTATAATTATCATTTACCATACTATACACTTTCACCAACTTATTCAATTTGTCGCAACCATGGTTATATTGAAGGTGAAGTATATGAGTGTCCTAAATGTCATGAAAAAACTGAAGTATATAGCCGTATAACTGGTTATTATCGTCCGGTACAAAATTGGAATGATGGTAAACTTGAAGAATTTGCTCAAAGAAAAGAATATGTTATTGAAAAATCCCATTTAGACCATGATTGTACTTGTGAATGTAAAGAAGAAAAAAAGACCAAAAAAACTTCTAAAAAGGCGAATAAAGAATTAATATTGTTTGCGACCAAAACTTGCCCAAATTGTAAGGCTGCAGAAGCATTACTAAAAAAACAAAAAATTGAATTTACTAAAATAGATGCTGAAGATCATCCCGAAGTAACTAAAGAGTATGGTGTTAAACAAGCTCCAACACTAATTGTTGGTGATGAAAAAATAGTTAATCTTTCAAATATCAAAAAATATGTAAGTGAGCTTAAAAAATGATTTACGATATAATAATTATCGGTGCAGGGCCCGCGGGATTAACCGCGGGCATCTACGCCTTAAGGGATAATAAAAAGATTAAGATATTTGAAAGAGAAACAATTGGTGGCCACATCACATCATCACCGATGGTATCTAATTATCCTGGCTTCATTGATAAGTCTGGTATGCAAATAGCCGATAGTTTATATGACCAAGTAATTTCCTTAGGCGGAGAAGTTGAACTTGAGGGCATTGAAAGAATTGAAAATAATAATCCTTTCGTAGTAGTTGGAGAATACGAAACATATCAAGCTAAAAGTGTAATTATTGCTACGGGAACTACTTATCGAACTTTAGGCCTTCCAAAAGAAGAAGAATTTATTGGTAACGGCATATCATTTTGTGTTACCTGTGATGGAGCATTTTATAAAGGAAAGGATGTAGCCGTAATTGGTGGAGGTAATTCAGCTGTTATCGAGGCATTAGAATTATCTAACATCTGTAACAATGTTTATATGATTGTTAAAGGTGATAAATTAACCGGTGAAAAAGCTAGCGTCAATAAACTAAACGCAGCTAAGAATGTTAAAGTATTATTTAATACTGAAGTTAGTGAATTATTGGGTGATGAAGAGTTAAATGGTCTAAAATTATCTGATGGTTCTATTTTAAAAGTTGATGGTATCTTTGAGGCGATAGGTCAATTGCCTAACATTGATATTATTGATAACATTAATAAAGATAGTAAAGGCTTTGTGGAATCTAATGACGACTGTACAACTAGTATTCCTGGAATCTTTGTAGCTGGCGATGTTAAGAGCAAAAAAATAAGACAGTTAACAACGGCAACATCTGATGGTACAATCGCAGCTTTAAATGCTATTAAATATTTGGAAAGCGCCGAAAAATAGGCGCTTTTTTATTGGCAAAAAAGGTCTTTAATCTTGCATAAAAAAAAAGATTGTGATAATCTTATAATTAGAGAGAAAGTAGGGTACAGTATTATGGATCAAAATAATATTAAAAAACCCAAATATAGAAATGTTTATATTGTTCCTGTTTTCAGCATAGCTATTTTGCTTGTTTTAATTATGACTGTTGGTTATGGTTATTTTACATTTAAGAGTGTTTCAACTAACAATACTGCCTACGGAAATACTAGTTTTCCATCTATATGTAATTTAACGGTTACTAACGCGGTTGTTCAATTAAGAGTTGGTAAAAACGTTTTAGCTTTAAATGCAACGGATACTTCGGTATCGGCTTATAACACGGCCACTATTAAAATGACGGGACCTACCGATTGTACCTGTTCATATTACGTTAATATAAAACAATCAGGAACATCTTATTTCCGTACGGATGGAACCGGTACGACAAAGGAACTGACTTATTTAATGGAACCATCAATGAGTGTATCGCCTGTTGCTTTGCAAAATTATATTCAAAACAGTATGACTGAAACGAATGTTGACGTTTGTGCCGGAACTGGAAACATGACTGATGGTTGTTTCTTATTCAAGGGTTGGATTGGTGGAAAGGGTGCTAGCACAACCGTTACACACTCTTATAAATTGACAACAAAATTTTATAACATTTACAATGCCAATCAGATTCGACATCAAGGCCAAAATTACAGGTATTCTGTTACTTTGGTGGTAGATAGTTGTACTTTCCCTTCATGATGAAAATGGTTTACTAAATGATTTGATTATGATATATTAATATACGAATAGTAGGAAGGATGTTTATTATATGGAAGATAAAAATATTAAAAAGTTTTCTGAACGAAAGGTTGGGGGAGCTCAATTAGCATTGCCATTAGTTGCGATTGCTATGTTTATGCTAGTAAGTGGTGGTGTTACTTACGCATATTTTTCATTTAAAAGTATTTCAACTAATAATACTTCATATATGAATACAACTTGGCCAGGAAGATGTACTAAAACTGTTACTATTACCAAAAGCGATTGTGCAATCACATCAAATACCGATAATAGATCCGCATCAGCTAATACCACCGATTCAGTAATTACTTCTTATGAAATGTTACCTGCACGGAAAGGCAATCAAGCAGCTCAAGCAGTTTGCTCAGTAACAGTATCTGTTAATGGCTGTCCTAATGACACTTGTACTTTTAACGTTGGTGTAGCAAATGGAACTACAGCATATTCTCAACAAGTTGCAAATGAATTTACTGGGACTCTATCTGGGGATGCAACTAAGGCTGAAACTGCTATGAGTTCTTTAATAGGAACAGACTTGGCGACTGGTCAAACAATAACGGTTGCTACTGCTAATAACGCTGTTTCTAAGACATATAATTTAACTTTAAAATTTTATAATAGAGATGGTGAGCAAAATGGTTTACAAAGTGCAACCGCCGAGACCACTTATAGGCAATATTTAAAAGTTACAGCAATTAGCTGTAATATGGATCATTAATAGAAAGGCAAGTTGGAGGTATTATGGAAAATAAAGAAACACAATGGATTAGCAAAAAAGAACTAGTTGCTCCGGTTATGTCTATTGTTGCATTCTTGCTACTTTTAGTTGGTGCATCATATGCATATTATTCTCAGTCAGTTGGTGCTGCTACGGGTGCTGCTAATATTGCTAATATTAATATGACAATTATGAGAGGGTGTACTTTTTTATCTAGCGCAACCAAATGCACTATAACTGCTAATAACTCAACGGTAATAAATGCAAGTGACAGTGTCATCACAAGAGGCGAAATGATATATAATCGTAGAAACAATCAAGCAGCTGTAGCTACTTGTAATTTAAATATTGGAGTTGGCGGTGCAGCTAACTGTGGTTGTACTTATTCGGTGTCAGTTGTAGCATCAACTGCCGTTCCATCAGGAATTGCTAACTCTGTAACAATGACAATCGGAAGCACTATTACATCACACAATTTAACTGAAAGAAATATTGCTGCTGCAACTGTTGTATCTTCAAACATTCTTAGAGTTGCCACTACTGGTACGAATGTTTATGAAAACTTTAGTTTGACATTAAAGGCTTATAATAGAGATGCTGTTCAAGATCCTTTAGCTGGAAGCACATATGTTTATTATTTAAGAGCTACGCCGAGCGATTGCTTAGTAGCAAAATAATATTTATAAAAAAGCATATAATATTTATGCTTTTTTTAATGCTTTATAAATTATTTTGTAAAACTACGGTGTTTTATTCTTTACAAATAAAAAAGATGTGTTGTATAATTAATTTAGAATATAGGAGGATTATGAATAATAATGATTTTAAAGAGATATCTGAACGAAAGATATCTGGTAAGCAAATGATCGTACCAATCGTTGTAGCTACCTTATTTATATTGCTAGTTGGAGGCGTATCATACGCGTATTTTGGATTTAATAGTGTATCTACTAATAATACAACATACATGAATGCAGCATTCCCTGCTAAGACAAACAAAACCGTTTCTGTAACGAAACAAGACTGTGCTTTGACAGTTGCTCATGCCAACATGGTATCTGGACAAGCAAACAATACTACACCAAAGTGGACTGGAACTTGTAGCGTTACAATTACAATTAATGGATCAGTTGGTGATACTTGTTCATATAATGTTAGTTTAGTAAATGGTACAAAAACTTATGCTAAGTCAGTTACATTAGCAGCTAACACATTTGAGTATTCTGGAACATTATCTGGATCTGCAACAAAGGCAGAAACTAATATGGATGATTTAGCAAATGCTGGTGTTATTGCTGGTAGTCAATCCATTTCTGTTGCTGCTGCTAATACTGCAGTAAGTAAAACTTATACATTAACAACTAAATTTTATAATTTAGCAGGTGTTGATCAAAAAGCATTGCTTTCTGATTCTGCAGCTCAAACATATAGACACTTACTTGAGATTACAAGTTTAAGTTGTAATATGAACCATTAATGAGGTAATAATATGGAAAAAGAAAACAAAATATCTGCTAAATATATTATTGCTCCATTAGTATCAGTTCTAGCTTTTATATTATTATTAGGCGGAGCTTCATACGCATACTATACTCAAACAGTTGGTAATATTGGAGACGCTGCTAATATTTCAAATGCTAACTTATCAGTGCCAAGAGGTTGCACATTCTTATCTAGTGCAACTAATTGTGTAATAACTGGTAATTCAGGAACTACAACAGCTTTTACCGATGCTTATATTTCAACAGCTGAAATGTCACAAACTTATAATGGTAACAGCGTTGCACAATCAACTTGTGCTCTTAATATTGGCGTACAAGGTGCTGCTGGATGTAAATGTACTTACACCGTAGCGGTTGCCGGTACAACAACAACAAATTATGTTACCGGATCATTAAAGGCTGCTATTACTTCAACTAATACATCACACAGTAAATCTGAAACGGATATAGCTTCTATTGGAACTGTAGTTTCAGCGAATGTATTAACTGTTCCATCAAATGGTGCTACTGTATATGAAAATTTTGCAGTAACTTTAAAAGCTTATAATGTTAATGGTATTCAAGATAATCAACAAGGTATCTCTTATGTATATTATTTAAGAGCTACGCCAACTTGTACTGTTGCTTAATAAGAATAATAAAAAAGTAATCTAAGTGATTACTTTTTTTATGCAATAAATGTATAGTCATACATTAAAAACTTGAAATAAATCCCAATCTATGGTACTTTATAAAAGAGGATAGGTAAATATGGAGATTAGTAAAAAGAGAGTTTTATTGCCGGTATTTATTTCAATTGCTGTTTTTTTAATGCTAGTTTTTACTTCAGCATATGCATATTACGCTGCTTCCACTAATGCTAACGTTTCAACTAATATTTCAGCAAATTTACCAACGGCAACTACTATTTTTACTACTGCGTCTAATTGTGTACTTGATTTAACATCTGCTGATATGACACTAGAAAATGTTGATACATCATTTTCTGATACATGTTATTTAAATGTAACTATTAATGGCGGTGCTGGTGGTTATTGTACATATGATGTTCTTTTAGAAGAGGTTGGTACCGATACATATATTCGTTCTGCTGGTGTAGGTACTGCACCATATGTATTTGAATATACTGGCGCAATTAGTGGTGCCGCTACTAAAGCGGAAACACAATTAGATTCTTTAAAAGGAACTCGTATTGTTACTAATAAATTAATTACTATAGCTAGTGACGGAGTCGAGGTTACACAAACATATAATATGATTGAAAAATGGTATAATTTAAATATTGATCAAGATAGCCACGCTGGTAAAGTTTACTCATATAAATTTAGTGTGACAAATATTAGTTGTTAATAGTTGAATATTTAATATCAATTTGGTATTATTAATATAGGAAGGATGGTCTAATCATGGAAGAAGAAAGAAAAGAAAGAAATTATAAGGCTTATGTGGTTCCAATTGTAGCTGTAGCAATCTTTACATTATTGATATTTGGTGCTGGTTATGCATACTTTGCTGCTGCAATCAACACTAATGTTAATACTAACATTACTGCTACATTGCCACCATCAGGAACATCATTTATTACTTCAAGTTCTAATGATTGCAGTATTACAGTTAGTGCTGCTAACATGGTTGCTGCACAAAAGAACAACTATGTTGGTACTAGCAATTGTGGCCTAACAGTAACATTAAATGGTTCTGCTGGTGTATCATGTACTTATGATGTTTATCTTAATACTATTTCAACACCATATGCAAAAACAGCTGGCGTTGATGCAAGTGTTAAAGAATTTACAGGTTATTTGACTGGAACTGCTTCTGCTGGAACTGCTCCAACTATTATCCTTGGTGGAACTGCAGGTGGTACACAAATGGATACACTTGTTCCAAGTTCTACTGCTGCTGGAAATGGAGTAAAAGTTGCTTCTGGTACTATTGCCTTAACTGCTGACGGAACTGCTGTTTCTCACACTTATTCATTTACTGAAAATTTCTATAATATTGATGCTGATCAATCAGTACATCATGATGCTGTATATCAATATAAATTAACAGTACCTGAGAGTAGTGTAGTTTGCTAATTTCTTAGAATATATATTAAAAGACTTAATTGCAAAATTAAGTCTTTTTTTGTTATAAAATACTTGTAAAACAATAGGGATTTATGATATATTTTATAGTAGAGAGGAGATTGGAATTATGGACGAAGAAAAGAAACAAATTGGTTTTGGTAAGTTCGTAGTACCAGTTGTAGCTGTAAGTATATTCTTTTTAGCATTATTTGCTGCTGGTTATGCATATTTTGCTGCTTCTATTAATACTAATGAAAACGTAACTAACATTAGTACTACACTTCCATCAAGTACTACATCATTAAGTACAACAAGTAGTAACTGTGTTATTCAAGTAACACCAGGTAGTATGGCTCAATCACAAAATAGTTCAACTAATGCTGTTAATACTACATCATGTGCTTTAAATGTAACATTAAATGGTTCTGCTGGTGTTAAATGTTCTTATGATGTCGTTTTAGAGGAAACAAGTACTAATTTATATTCCATAACTACAACAACAGGCGATGTTCCATATAGTGGATTTGAATTTACAGGTATATTAGCTGTTACTGCCAATTCTGCAAATGTTTCTAAAGTTAATGTAGCTGATTCTGATACGATTGAAGGAAATGAAACTCAAATGGACGTATTAGTTGATACATTAAATACAGGAACTTGTTACGCTACTGATGGATCTGTAGTATTTGCTACATCATCAGCTGAATGTACAACTGCAAATGCAACTAATGTTTGGACAGCATATTCTGCTGCTGGATTACTTGCAAAAGGTTTCATTGAGGTTGCAACAACAGGAACTGCGGTTACGCAAACTTATACATTAACAGAAAAATGGTACAATATTCCTATTGACCAAGAAAAGCATTCAGGTGAAACTTATACTTACAACTTGAAAGCTGCAAATATCGTTTGTTAATGGTATTTAAAAATTTATAAAAATATACTTGAAATATGCATAGGTATTATGCTATATTTAATAATAGAAAGGATGTTACAAAATGGAAAGAAAAAATACTTTATTGTTAACAGTTATTGCAATTGCAACATTATTAGTTGCCGTTGTTGGAGCTACATTCGCTTACTTCGCTACTCAATTGAGTCAAGAGAGTAATGGTTTAAATGTAACAACTACTACTGAAGCAGCTACTGCTGTATTCTTAGCAAGTGGTCAAGATTTAACATTGCTTGTTGAAGGAAGTAACATGCAAAGAGGTCAAACAGATACACAAAATGCTGTATTGTCAAATAGCAATAATACTGTACTAAATGTTGTATATGGAGCGTCATCAGCTGGTAATGCATTATCATGTACATATGATATCGTATTCAAGTTTGATAGTGGTGCAGACCAATATTTATATTCTGCAGCAACTACTAAACCAACTGAAGGATGGTTACCATTTGGTAAAGAATTTACTTTGAAAGTTGGTACAGCAACTGTTACTGGATGGACTGATAGTGGTACACAAATTACTTCAAGTACTGGTATGAATGAAAGAAATATTGCATACGATGGAACTTGTAAAAACGGAAACGAAACTGTTACTGGTGTAACTAGTTATGAAACTTGTGTTGCAACTGAAGGTAATACTTGGGAAGAAGGAAGTCAAATGACTTTAGTTTCAGGTGCTACAATCTATACTAACACAGTAATTACTCCAGCTCATTGTTCTGTAGAAGGTTATACAAATGAAACAGATTGTACTACTACAGGTGGAGGAACTTGGACTCCTGCTACTGGTGGTACTACAGTATCTTGGCCAATCGAAGTTGCTTTCTATAATCTACCACTTGATCAATCTGCTTTAGCAGGTAAATCATTTGCTGGTCGTGTAGAAGTAGCTAACGTTGTTTGCTAACATATTAAATAATTAAACCTTATCATTGATAAGGTTTTTTTATGCTAAAAAACATTGTTTATAAAGAAATTATTTGTTAGAATAGTAATTACGGAGGTTTTATGGTAAGAATTAATAACGAACACATAATTGTATCTTTAATGGAATTTGGTTTTGAAAGGGTTGATAAAGAATTATTTACTTTTGTTTTGGGTAAATTAACTTTAGATAATCGAAAACTTAATTCATTTATTCTTATAGATGAGCCAAATTGTTCATTTTTCGATGAAGTTATGGTATATGATGAATTTGGCTGGCATTTAAAGGATGATTTAACATTGAATTCAAAATATTATGAAAATTCTGATGTTACAATCCGTCAAATCCTAAATATTCAACCAGAGTTAGTTAACTATTTTAATACAATTGATTTTAGAGAGGCTATATTAAATAAGATTCATTCATATGGTATTAGTGAAGTTAATGAATTAGGAAATCATTTCTGTGATAAAGAAAAAGCCATTATTAAAGAAATGTTTAAGATTGAGGAATCTAAAAAAGAAGTTGTTGAAACACTTCCAAAAGAAAAACTATTAAGTAGAGTCTTGTTTATTCCTAGAAAAGATTTATAAGATTATCTTGCATAATAAATAAAATATGCTATAATTGATTTATCTTAAAAGATTATGAACAAGACGGAGCTATGGCTTATTTAATAAGAGAGCTATCAAAAAGGTGAAAGATAGTAAATAAAAAATAGTTTGGATCACTTGGGAATTGCTTATTTAAGTAAATAGAATAAGACGAGTAACTCACGTTAAGAGTAAGAGAATAAAAATAAAGGTGGTACCGCGGATTATTTCGCCCTTTGGTATCATCTTTTTTTAATGGAGGAAGCTATGTTTAAAGAATTGGATAAAAGACCAGTAAAAGAAGTAGAGAATGGCATTTTAAATTATTGGAAGCAAAATAAGATATTTGAAAAGAGTATTGAACAAAGGAACAAAGACTTTGTATTTTATGATGGTCCGATATATGCAAATGCTAAGCCAGGTATTCACCACGTTCTTTCAAAGGGTATTAAAGATACTTTTACTAAGTATAAAACAATGCAAGGGTATCGTGTTCTACGAAAAATAGGTCTTGATACTCATGGTTTACCAATTGAAGTTAATGTTGAAAAGAAATTAGGTTTTAATGGTAAACAAGATATTGAAAAGTTTGGCGTTGAAAACTTCTGTAAAGAATGTAACAAAAATACCGCTATAAATATTGATGAAGTTAATAAATTAACTGATATGATGGGCCAATTTATTGATTGTGATAATCCATATATTACTTGTTCAAATGAGTTCATTGAATCTGAATGGTGGATTATTAAAGAAATGTTTAAAAAGGATTTAATATATCATGGTAATAAAATTCTTTGGTATTGTCCAAGATGTGGTACTGAACTTTCCCAAAATGAAGTAGCGCAAGGATATCAAGAAGACCCAGTTAATTCAATTATCTTACCATTTAAGAAAAGTGATGAAGATGTTTATTTCTTAGTATGGACAACAACTCCTTGGACTTTAATGGCAAATGTTGCATTATGCGTAAATCCTAACTATACATATGTTAAAGTTGAATCGATGGGTTACAAGTTTATTATGTGTGAGACTTTGGTAAATAGCGTACTAGGTGAGGATGTTAAAGTTCTTGATACATATAAAGGTAGTGATTTAGTAGGCACTAAATATGATCAATTTTTACCATTTGTTAAAGTTGAAGGAAAAGCTTTTGAAGTTCTTTCTGATGAATACGTTACTGATTCTGATGGTACTGGTATTGTTCATATTGCTCCAGCTTATGGTGCTGATGACAATCGAGTAGCTAATGAAAACGGTATTTCATTTATTAATCCAGTTGGTCCAGATGGTTGTTATACTGAAGGTCCTTGGAAAGGAAGATTAGTAACTGATCCAGAACTTGAAATAGAGATTATTAAATATTTAAAAGAAAATGATAAGCTATTTAAGAAGATTAAGTTAACTCACGATTATCCACATTGTTGGAGATGTAAGAGTGCCTTAATTAGTTATCCAAAACCAGCTTGGTATGTAGCTACTACTAAATATAAAGATAAGATTATTGAAGCTAATTCTCATATTAATTGGTATCCAGACTATATTGGTGAAAAAAGATTTGCTAACTGGCTTGATAACATGATTGACTGGGGTATTTCAAGATCTAGATATTGGGGTTGTCCACTTCCAATTTGGAAAAATGATGAGACAGGAGAATTATATTGCATTGGTTCAAGACAAGAGCTACAAGATTTAGCTATCGAAGATGTTGATGTTATGAATATTGAATTACATCGTCCATATATTGATAATATTCATATTAAGTCTCCTGTTACTGGCGATACATTAACTCGCGTCGATGATGTATTAGATGTTTGGTTTGATTCAGGTTCAATGCCTTATGCACAATTCCATTATCCATTTGAAAATAAAGAATTATTTGAATCACAGTTTCCAGCTGACTTTATCGCTGAGGGTATCGATCAAACGAGAGGTTGGTTCTATGTTTTACTTGTTATTTCAACAATTATATCTGGAACATCATGCTTTAAAAACGTGGTTGTAAATGACATGGTATTGGATGGTAATGGCAAAAAGATGTCTAAATCAACAGGAAATATCGTAGATCCAATTGAGATAATTGAAAAATATGGTGCTGATAATATTAGATGGTATATGTTCTATGTATCACCAGTTTGGACACCACTTAAATTTGATATTGAAGGTTTAAAAGAAGTTTATTCGAAGTTCTTTAATCCATTAAGAAACACATATAACTTCTTCAGTTTATATGCTAATACAGATAATATCGATATTAAAGATTGTGATGTTCCTGTTAAAGATCGTGAAGAAATTGATCGCTGGTTATTATCAAGATATAATTCATTATTAAAAACGGTTACAGATGCTTATGAAGCATATGATTTAAATATTGTTGTTAAGAGTATAACTGATTTTGTATCTGATGATTTATCTAACTGGTATATCAGACGTAATCGTAATCGCTTCTGGGGTAACAAGTTAGATAATTCTAAGAAGAGTGTTTATATAACAACATATGAAGTATTAGTAGGACTTTCTAAAATGATTGCTCCAGTTATTCCATATTTATCTGAAGAAATTTATCAAAACTTAACTGGTAAAGAATCAGTTCATCTTGATAATTTCCCTAAATATGATGAAAAACTAATAGATACTAAACTTGAAAAGAAGATGGATTTAGTAAGAAGTATTATATCTACAGGAAGATATGTACGTGAAGAAAACAAAGTAAAAGTACGTCAACCTTTAGCTAAAGCATATATTGATGGAAGAAATGAAAAAGTACTAGGTAATTTAGTAAATCTAATTATGGAAGAACTAAATGTTAAAGAAGTAGTATTTGCTAAAGACTTAAATGAATATATGGAAGTTAGTGTTAAACCTAATTTTAAAGAGGTTGGTAAGGTATTTGGTAAAAATATGGGTGAATATACTCAAAAGTTATTAAAACTTACTGACGCCGAAATGAAGGCCCTAGAATGTGGAAATAATATAACCATGAATATCGGTGGGGAGGATTATGATGTTACTCCTGAGATGGTTGATATAAGATACACCGCTAAAGAAGGTTATAATGTTGGAATGCAAGATGGTAATTTTATAATTCTAGATATGCATTTAACTGATGAACTTAAAAAAGAAGGCAACGCTAGAGAATTTGTATCTAAGGTTCAAGCATTAAGAAAGGATATGAACTTTGATATAGCGGATCGTATCATAACAAGTTTTAATGCTGATGAAGAATTTAAACAATCATTATTAGCTAATGAAGAATATGTTAAAAATGAGACATTATCTGTAGAACTTATCTTTGATGAATCTATAGATAAAGATACTTCATTAAATGACTATAACGTTGGAATAAAACTTAAAAAGAAAGACTAGAAATAGTCTTTTTTATTGGTTATATGTTATAATTTTGTTAGGAGTTATTATGACATACTTAAGAATACTACTTTTTTTTCTGTCATTTTTAGGAATAAATCTTTTTGTTCAAAAAATAATTAAGATTAATAAAAAGATATCTTTACCAATATCCATAGTTTTTATTACATTGGTTTTATATATTTTTAGTCTTATTTCTCTATTGAAAATAGCCTTTATATTATTATTTATAATAGGCATCTTATTCTTGTTATTTTTTATTATAAAAAAAGAAATTAATTATAAATCATTAATAAGTTTTGATAGTATCATTTTTTATATAATTATTTTGTATATTGTTTTAATAAGTAAAAATTTGCATTTTACCAATATCGATAACTATTCTCATTGGGCGTTAATAGTAAAACTAATTCTAGAGAGTGGAAATTTACCAAAGTCATTGGATGTATTATCATTTGTATATCCTCCAGGAACAGCCTTATTTATTAGTTTTTTTTCGTATATATGTGGAAATTACCAAGACGGGATGTTTATCGTAGCTCAAAATATCATTTCTATTTGTTTTCTAAAAGGAATATATAATTTGATTGATACAAAGCAAATTATATACAAAAGAATAATCTTTTTATTAATCTTTTTATTCATGGGAGCTTATTTGATAGCCTTTAATGATTTGCTTGTAGATAGTATTCTCGTTTTAGTTTTGGTGTTCTTAATATTACTAATTAAAAATTCTAATAAAAAAGATAATATTTTTTTTACTGTATTAATTTCATTACCATATTTGTATTTAATAAAAAACATAGGATTGTTTTTAGCAGTATGTATAATTATGTATTATTATTTGAAAAACAAGAATAAAAAGCAACTAGTATTTTTAATAATTGCTTTACTATTAACATATGGTTCTTGGTCTTTATTTGTTAATTTAAATTATACTAATTATTTATCTGAAGCCAATCATTCTTTAAGTATTAATTATTTTGTTAAAATTATCAAAAATAAAGGAGTAGGAAATAGCATCCGATATTATCTTAATTATACACTTGAGTTTTTTAATTATAAAAAATACTACACTAATTTGATTTTCTTAATATTAAATATTATTTTGTTTTTATTTACAGTTTTAAAAAAGTTTTCATTTAAGAAGCTTTTAGCTCTAGATTATATATATATTTTATATTTTTATGGTCTAGGATTAGTATATGTCTTCTCAATGCCAATTGGTGAAGCCTTAAGTTATGCTTGCTATGATCGTTACATGATGATTCCTTTATTAATAATTATATTTTTATTAGTTTATGATGTAATTAAAGTAGGTGACAAGAAACAATGCGCTGGATTATTAGTGTTACTACTTATCGGTGTTTTATTTAGGGTAAATGAGTTGGATCCAATGATTGGTATTGATAATTTTGAATATACTGATTTGTATATTTGCGATAATATATATAATAGTGTTGATTTATCAAATAAGATAATTGGGTTATATTCTGAAGACTACAATTATGATGTTGTGTTTGATACAGGAATTCTGTATTATACGATTTATAAGCTAAATTCAAAAAATTTTGGAGTAATATACGATCTTGATTTTTATGACAGTCAAAAAACAATTACTAAAGATGGCGCTGAAGTTTCTTTATCATATCCAGAAGTTTTAATAGTATTTGATCATTTAGAGAATATTCAAAATAAACTTGATGAAATAGGATATCAACAGATTAATGATAATGTTTTTATATTAAATGAATAATCATTGATAAAAACATTAATTAATCGTATAATTAAAGTATCATAGAAAGGGGTTTTTATGACAAAGACATATCATATTAATTTAGATCAAAATGATATTAAAGGGGCGACAGTTGCCATTTTAACCGGTGATCCTAAAAGAGTAGAAAAGATAGCTAACTATTTAGATAATCCAGTTAGACTAAATGATTCTCGTGAATATGTTTCGTATTTGGGATCATTAAATAACAAAAATGTTGTTGTTATATCACATGGAATTGGATGTCCTTCGATAGCAATCGTTGTTGAAGAATTAGCTCAAATTGGTATTACTACTTTAATTAGGATTGGTACTAGTGGCGGAATGCAAGAGTTTGTATCGGAAGGCGATATTATAGTTGTTCAAGCAGCCATTAGAGCAGAAGGAACCTCAAGAGAGTATTTACCAATCGAATTTCCAGCCGTGGCTAATATTGATGTTACAAATGCTTTAAGAAAAAGTGCTAATGATTTAAAATATCCATGTCATGTTGGTATTGTTCAATGTAAAGATAGTTTTTATGGTCAACATAATCCCGATCGAATGCCTGTTTCATATGAACTTCTTAATAAGTGGCAAGCCTGGATAAAAGGAGGAGCATTAGCTAGCGAAATGGAAACGGCAGCATTATTTATTGTATCCTCAACACTTGGATTAAAAGCTGGTGCTGTTTTAGCGGTAATATGGAATCAAGAAAAGGGCAAAGTAAAAATAGATCATAAGAATTATCATGATCCTGATATGGCAATTAAAGTTGCTATTAAAGCAATTGATAAATTATTAAAATAAAAAAGATTGGATAACCAATCTTTTTTTAATATTTTATTTTATCAACTTTGTAAGTGTAACCCTTCGTATCGACCGTTGCTTTAGTAATAGTAATATAATTCGATGGTTCTAAGAAATGATAATCTTCATCAATATAAGAGTAAGTTTTGTTTTCAATTTGATGAACAATATCCATTCCTTCGATTACTTTACCAAATGCAGCATAATTACCATCAAGAGAAGCGTTATCTGCAAGCATGATGAAGAATTGGGAACAACCAGAATCTTTCTTTTGAGCTCTTGCTAATGATACAACACCTTCGGTATGCTTTAAATCGTTTTTAACACCATTAGATTCAAATTCACCTTTAATGGAATAATCAGTAGCGCCTTTGCCGCCACCTTGAAGGACAAATCCCTTATCAACACGGTTGAATACATTACCATCATAGAAACCACTTTCTACAAGGCTAATAAAATTAGCAACAGTATTAAATGCATATTGAGGAAGTAGTTCAATTTTAATCTCACCATATCCCTCAATAGTCATTGTAACAACTGGGTTTTCAAAGCCTTCCTGTTTAACTAATTCACGAGTAGCTCTATTACCACATCCCGTAAAGAAAAATAGGGCTAATAATACTAATAATAATTTCTTTTTCAATTTTAAATCCTTTCTAATTTAATTATTCTATTAAAAGAATTAATTGTCAAATAAAATCGTCTTAAAATCATTGACTATAAATAGTTATTTTATTATAATAAGTCTAGTTAAAAAAGGGACGTTAATGGATCATTATTTTACAAATAACGAGAATCTTAAAAGTGAAATTAGAGAAATAAAATTTTCTTATCAAGATAAAGAAATAACTTTTTTTAGTGATAACGGCGTTTTCAGTAAAAACAAAGTAGACTATGGAAGTTATTTTTTGTTAACAACATTTTTAAAAAACAGTGAATATAAAAAAGATATTTTAGATGTTGGTTGTGGTTATGGCTTTATTGGAATATCCTTGAGTAAGATATTAGATACTCATGTTGATATGAGTGATGTAAACAGAAGAGCTTTACATTTGGCTAAAAGAAATATTGACAGTAATAAGGTTAATGTTAGTACTATTGAAAGTGATGCCTACCAAAACATTGATAAGAAATATCAAGTTATTATAACGAATCCGCCAGTTCGAGCGGGTAAGAAAGTTCTTTTAGATATTTTAGTTAATGCTAAAGAACATTTAAAAGAAGGCGGAGAATTGTGGTACGTTCTGCGTAAAGACCAAGGAGCCAAATCAATGGCTAAAACCTTGGAAGAGCATTATAAAGTGACAAATATTGACAAGAGTAAAGGATTTTATATATTTTGTTGTAAAATCTATTGACATATTTGTGGAAACTTTGATAGAATTATATATTGCTGACATGTTTATTTGTGAGAAAAAATATAGTCCAAAAAATATTTGATGATGGGGTGAGATCGTGGCTTATAAAGTAAGAAAATTTGGAGACTACCGCGAAAGAATTGATTTCGCAAAAGCAAAAAACAAACTTGAACTTAGCGACTTACTAGAGATTCAAAGAAAGAGTTATCAAAACTTTTTAGAAAACGGAATCAGAGAGACCTTTGAGGATCTTTTTCCAGTTGAAAGTTTTACTGGTAACATTTCTTTAGAATTTGGGGATTATTCATTTGATGAACCAAGATACTCTATTAAGGAAGCAAAAGAAAGAATGGTTAACTATGCAGCACCTTTAAAGGTTGAGGCAAGATTATTCATTCATGAAACAGGAGAAGTTAAAGAGCAAACAATCTTCTTAGGTGATATGCCTTTAATGACTGAAGCTGGTACTTTTATTATTAATGGTGCTGAGAGAGTTATTGTTTCACAATTAGTAAGAAGTCCATCTATTTATTTCAAAAGAGAAATAGATAAGAATGGTCGTCGTATTATTACTGGTGAAATTATTCCTAACAAAGGTACTTGGCTAGAATATGAAACAGATGCAAAAAATGTTATCTATATTCGTATTGATAGAACAAGAAAAGTTACTGTAACAACATTCTTAAGAGCATTAGGACTTTCTTCAGATGAAGAAATCATTGAAATGTTCGGTGATAATGAATACATCAAGAATACATTAGAGAAAGATTCAACTAATAATACTGATGAAGCATTACTAGAAATCTATGAAAAATTAAGACCAGGAGAACCTGCTACATTAGATTCATCAAAGAACCAATTAATTACGCGTTTCTTTGATAGATTTAGATATGATTTAGCAAAAGTTGGTCGTTATAAATTTAATAAGAAATTAAATATTACAGAAAGATTATTAGGTTGTACTTTAGCTGAAGATATTAAAGATGGTAAAAAAGTTATTGCTAAGAAAGATGATGTAGTAACTAAAGATTTATTAGAAACTTTAAAGGAAGTATTTGCTAAAGGCTATAACTTAAAAGATGCTACGATTAATGAAGAATTAGATGACTATAAAAAGATTCAAACAATTAAAGTATATGATAAATTAGATGGCAAAACAGTATTAACAATGATTGGTACTGATCAATCAGTTTTGGAAAAACGTTTAACTATTCCTGATGTTTACGCATCATTATCATATTATATAGATTTACATTACAATATAGGTAATGAAGATGAAATTGACCACTTAGGAAATAGACGTGTTCGTCAAGTTGGTGAATTAATTGAAAACCAATTCAGAATTGGTATGGCTCGTATGGAAAGAGTTATTAGAGAAAGAATGACTACTCAAGAAATTGAAACAGTTACTCCTAAATCTTTAATTAATATTCGACCAGTTACAGCTATCTTAAAAGAATTCTTCGGTTCATCACAACTTTCTAAGTTCATGGATCAAGTTAACCCAATTGCTGAGTTAACTGATAAACGTCGTTTATCATCTTTAGGACCTGGAGGTCTTTCTCGTGAACGTGCAGGTATGGAAGTTCGTGACGTTAACTCATCACACTATGGCCGTATCTGTCCAATTGAATCACCAGAAGGACAAAACATTGGTCTTATTACATCTTTAGCGGGATATGCTAAGATTAATGATTATGGATTTATTATGACACCATATCATAAAGTTAAAGATGGTGTTGTTCAAAAAGATATCGTTTATATGACTGCTGATGAAGAAACTGATTATTATATTTCTCAAGCAACAGTTAAATTGGACGATAATAACCGTATCGTTGATGATGAAGTAATCGTTCGTACCGGAAAAGGTGACAACGTAATGGTAAAACGTGAAGAAGTTGACTTCGTAGACGTTGCGCCAAGCCAAGTTGTATCTGTTACAACTAGTTGTATACCATTCCTAGAATTCGACGATGCTCGTCGTACCCTAATGGGTGCAAACATGCAACGTCAAGCAGTTCCACTTTTAACAAGTGAAGCACCAATCGTTGGTACTGGTGTTGAACATATTGCTGCAGCTTCTTCCGGAAGTTGTATAGTTGCTAAAGCTGATGGTGTAGTTGAATATGCTGATGCTAAAACCATTACTGTTAAGACAGCAAATGGCAAAGATACTTATTATCTTGCATGCTTTGAAAGAAGTAATGCTTCAACATGTGTAAATCATAAACCACTTGTTAGAAAAGGTGATAATGTACATGCTGGTCAAGTTATTGCTGATGGTCCTTCTTGTGACCACGGTGAACTAGCACTAGGTAAGAATATGACCGTAGCTTTCATGACTTTTGAAGGTTATAATTATGAAGACGCGGTTATCTTAAATGAAAATTTAGTAAAAGATGATGCTTATACATCACTTCATATTTCTCACTATGATATTGAATGTCGTGATACTAAATTAGGACCTGAGGAAATTACTAGAGATATACCAAATATCGGTGAAGATGCTCGTAAAAACTTAGATGCTGATGGTATTGTAAGAATTGGTACAGAAGTTAGAGAAGGGGATATCCTTGTTGGTAAAGTTACACCAAAAGGTGTTCAAGAATTAACTTCTGAAGAAAAATTATTACATGCAATATTTGGTGAGAAGACTCGTGAAGTTCGTGATACATCACTTCGTGTAGATCATGGTGCTGATGGTATCGTTCACGATGTTAAGATATATACTAAAGAAAATTCAGATGAACTTTCTGCAGGTGTATCAAAGATTATAAGAGTTTATATAGTTCAAAAGAGAAAAATTCAAGTTGGTGACAAGATGTCTGGTCGTCATGGTAACAAAGGTGTTATTTCCCTTGTTTTACCAGCAGAGGATATGCCATTTATGCCAGATGGAAGACCGGTTGATGTCATGCTTAACCCACTTGGTGTTCCATCACGTATGAATATTGGTCAAATCCTAGAATTACACTTAGGTATGGCTGGTAAGAGATTAGGCGTTCATTATTCTACTCCAGTATTTGATTCTGCTACTTGGGAAGATGTATCAGCTGAGATGAAGAAAGCTGGAATGGATCCAGATGGAAAGATGACACTATATGATGGACGTACTGGTGAACCA
>JAEEGL010235403.1_pt1 | contig 56588 bp, 51 predicted proteins | sample 9134231 | NCBI WGS metagenome assembly JAEEGL01 (sample SAMN16246548, study PRJNA631951) | gut metagenome | biome: gut microbiome; feature: rumen; material: fiber-attached | host: Bos | place: Iran: Karaj | collected 2018-10
ACAGCCAGATAATCTACGACGTCGACGCCGCGTTTCTCGCCGAGATTCCCGAGCGCCGCGCCAAGGGCCACTTCACCACGCACTACGTCTGCTGCGGGCCGCTTGAGCCGAACACGTTCCTCGATTCCGAGTAGTACGAGGCGTTCTGGGTAGGGTACTATCCGGCGGCGGTCGGGCTCGACGGCTTCCTGCGCTGGGCCTGGAACAGCTGGGGGCGCTTCCCCTGCGACGACGTCACTTTCGACGGGCGCGGCGCATGGAAGCAGGGCGACGTCTTTCTCGCCTATCCGGACGGATCCCCGAGCTGGCGCTTCGTAAAGCTCAGGCAGGGCATCGTCGCGGCGGAAAAGACGCGCATCCTCCGTGAGCAGGGGCTTTTCACGAAGGAGCTCGACGAGGCTGCAAAGGAGTTTGACTACGCCAAGCTCAAGCAGAAGAAGTCGACCTACAAGGCGCTTGCCGACAAGACCGCGGTGCTCGTGAACAGGGCGAAATGAAGTTCCTCCTTGCAGTCGTCGCGGCAGCTGCCGCTTTCGTAGCGCAGGCATGGCCGCAGGACGTCTCGCTCTGGCGTGGCGAGACGCTCCACGTACACGTGATGGACGTAGTGGATCTGGGCCCCGCGCCTGCTCCGCTTTCCGTCCGCGAAGGATGCCTTAAGGAGGTTAGGTTCCGCCCCGACCGGCTGAAGTTCGTCTATGCGAGCGCGTCCGACAAGGTTGACTGGAACGGCTGGACCGAGGGCCCGAGAATCGTGGAGATATACGCTCCACCAGAAACGAAGGCCGGGGTATACAAGTGCGGCGACCTGAACATAAGGGTCGTCGACCGCGTCCTGCCGCCGCCTTCGGAGTGGAAGTACGTGCTCGACCTCTGGCAGCATCCGTGGGCGATTGCGCGCGCCCACAAGGTAAAGCCCTTTACGCCCGAGTACTACAAGGCCGCGCGCCCCGTGTACGAGACCCTTGCGACCGCAGGGCAGAAGTTCATCACCGCCACGATAGTCGACCGCCCGTGGAACAGCCAGTGCTACGATGCATACGGCACGATGGTGCGCCACATAAAGCTCGCTGACGGCAAGTGGTGCTTCGACTACAAGGTCTTCGACGAATACGTGGAGTTTGCCAAAAGCTGCGGCATTGGCCCGTACATCGCCTGCTACACGCTCTGCACCTGGGGGAACGTCGTGCGATGGGAGGACGAGAAGGGCGAGGAGCACTCCGCCGAGGCGCCGGCCGGGAGTGAGGCGTTCAGGGAGTACTGGGGCGACTTCCTCGTCGACTTCGCCGCGCACCTCAAGGCGAAGGGCTGGTTTGAGATCACCTACATCGCGATGGACGAGCGCAGCCCCGAGGAAGTGAAGGCGATTGCCGACTTCATGCGTGAGAAGGCCCCGGGAATGAAGATGTCGATGGCCGGCAACCGCAAGCCGAGCGACTTCGACGGCATCAAGATCGACTGCTACAGCCAGATAATCTACGACGTGGACGAATCGCTCCTTGCGGCGGCGCAGGAGCGCCGCGCCAATGGGGAGATTACCACGTTCTACGTCTGCTCGGCGCCAGTGGAGCCCAACACGCACCTCACCTCGGGCGAGGAGGAGTCGTTCTGGGTAGGGTTCTATCCGGCGGCGGTCGGGCTCGACGGGTTCCTTCGCTGGGCGTGGAACTGCTGGGGGCGCGAGCCGTGGGGCGAGAAGCCACGAAACGACGTCACGGTCGACGTCCTGCGCGACAAGAACCAGGGCAACTTCTTCCTCTGCTATCCCGACGGTGCGCCGAGCTGGCGCTTCCTCAAGCTCAGGCAGGGCATCGTAGCGGCGGAGAAGGCGCGCATCCTCCGCAGTGAGGGGCTTTTCACGAAGGAGCTTGACGCGCTCAAGGCGGTTTTCGACTACAAGAACAAGAAGAGGCCGACGTTCAAGTCCGCCGCGGACAGGACGCGAACGCTGGTCAACAGGGAAAAATGATAGCCCGCAGGGAATCTCAACGAAAGGGAAATACAAGATGAAAAAAGCTGTTCTGGACACGACACTGGGCACGATAACGCTCGAGCTCGACGACGAGAAGGCGCCGGAGACGGTGGCGAACTTCGTGCGCTACGTGGAGTCGGGGCACTATGACGGCACGATCTTCCACCGGGTCATAGACGGCTTCATGGTGCAGGGCGGAGGCTTCACGAAGAACATGAGCCAGAAGCCGACGGGCGAGCCGATCCGCAACGAGGCGATGAACGGGCTGAAGAACAGGCGGGCCACGATCGCGATGGCCCGCACGATGGAAGTCGATTCCGCGACGAGCCAGTTCTTCATCAACCTTGTCGACAACGATTTCCTCGATTTCACCACGCCGACGCCGCAGGGCTTTGGCTACGCGGTGTTCGGCAAGGTCGTCGACGGCATGGACGTAGTTGACAAAATCGCCAAGGTGAAGACGGGCAGCTACGGGCCTCACCAGAACGTTCCCGATGTCGCGGTCGTCATAAACAAGGCGGTCGTCGCGTGATTTTTACTTGCCAAATCGTCGTGAAAATCATATAATAAGCATATTTGAAGACCCTCAAAGGAGAAAAACATGAAGAAACAGTTGATGGCGGCCTTGATTGCGGTAGCGTTTGCCGGAGTAGCGGCGTCTGCGGAAAGCGGCAAGAAGGAAGAGAACCTTCTTGAAAAGCCGACAGGCAACCCGCTTGTGGAAATAGAGCAGGAGAACAAGGACGCTCCTGTCGCGGCGAAGAAGCGCGTGGCCATGTGGCCGGCGTGCTTTGCAGTGTTCGAGCTCCCGGAAACGCCGGACCTCGTCGGCCTCAGGATTGCGATACCATATTCCACGAAGCAGGAGTCTGTGACGGGCATCGACATCGGTCTCTGGGGCCGTTGCCAGAACTTCGAGGGGCTCGGCCTCAACATCATCCGCAACGACGTGCATGAGCGCTTCGCCGGCATCCAGGCAGGCCTCTACAACTCCGTAGGCTTCAGCTGCCTGGGAGGCATCCAGATAGGCGCGTGGAACGAGGCCTACTCCCTCAACGGCCTTCAGGTTGGCATCGTCAACATAGCTGGAGACGCCTTCGGCTTCCAGTTTGGCGTGATCAACCGCTGCGAGACGATGAACGGCTTCCAGGTAGGCGCGATCAACATCATCCGCGACGCCGAGATACCGTTCTGCCCGGTCATAAACGTCGGCTTCTGACGGCAGATGAACATTCGCGCATTTGCGGCCCTGAGGCCGAACGAGAAGGACGCCGCGCTTGTCGCGGCGGTTCCTTATGATGTCGTCGACACCGCCGAGGCGAAGGTGCTCGCCGCGGGCAACCCGAAGAGTTTTCTACACGTCTCGCGCCCGGAGATCGACCTCCCCGACGGCACTGACTGTTCGTCGCCGGAGGCGTACTCGCAGGCGAGAAGGGCTCTTGACTCTCTCGTCTCGGGCGGCACGCTTGTGCGCGACGAAAGGCCCGGCTTCTACGCATACCGACAGACGATGGGCACGCACGTGCAGACGGGCATTGTCGCGACGTTCGACACGAAGGACTATCTTTCCGGCACCCTGAAGCAGCACGAGAAGACTCGCAAGGACAAGGAAGACGACCGCACACGCCACATCGAGACCCTTGGTGCGCATACTGGGCCTGCGTTCCTCACCTACCGCGACGACGCGGCGATCGACGCCATCGTGGCCGACGCCTGCCGCCGCGAGCCGCTCTACGACTTCACCGCGCCCGACGGAATCCGCCACAGCGTGTGGAAGATCGCCTCGGCGAGCGAGTGCGCCGCGGACGAGCTTGTCGAGCTCTTTGCGCGCATCCCCGTAGCCTACATCGCCGACGGCCACCATCGCAGCGCGGCCGCAGCCCGATATGCGGCGGAGAGGAACTTCGAGGGCGAGAGCCGGTACTTCCTCGCAGTCATCTTCCCTGCAAGCCAGCTGAAGATTCTCCCCTACAACAGGCTCGTTGCCGATCTTAACGGACTTTCCGACTACGAGTTCATGTCGGCGGTTTCGTCGTCCTTCAAGATAGGCGAGAGGGGCGAGCGCAACTGCAGGATGTACTTCCGCGGCAAGTGGCTTGACCTTTCCTGGTCGATTCCGCCTGGCAGCGACGCGGTTTCCGCGCTCGACGTGTCGTACCTGCAGGAACGTCTCCTTGCACCGGTTCTTGGAATCGCCGACCCGCGCACGGACAGGCGCATTTCCTTCATGGGCGGCATTCGCCCGGATTCGGAGCTCAAGGCGAACGTCGATTCGGGCAAGTTCGCCGTGGCGTTCTCGATGGAGGGCGTGACCGTCGGCGAGATGATGGCAATAGCCGACGCTGGCGCGATAATGCCGCCCAAGTCAACGTGGTTCGAGCCAAAGCTTCGAAGCGGGCTCTTCGTGCATACGGTGTAGTGGCCGGCATCCCCGAGTACTGGCGGCGGCTCAAGGCGAAAATGGTGCGCGAGCCACTCCCGCCCGAGGACATCGCGGCGGGCTGGGCGCTCGGGATGTTCATAGGATGCTCGGTGCCGTTTGGGATGCAGCTCGTCATTTCCATCCCGCTTGCGATGATGATGCGCGTCTCAAAGGTGGGCGCGACGCTCGGCACCTTCATAACGAACCCCGTCACCATCTTCTTCATCTACCCGGCGCAGACGTTCGTCGTGAACAAGATCCTCTTCGGGGGCTCTCTTACGTACTCGAGGCTTGCCGAGACGGAGTGGACGTGGGCTGCGGTGAGAAAGCTCGGCGCGGAGGCGATGGCGTCGTTCTTCCTCGGGGGCTTCTTCCTCGCAATACTCCTTACGCCTATCACGTATTTTGCCGTCAGGAGGCTTGTCGTCGCACACCGCAGCAGAAAGGGGAAAGACAATGTCAAGACGTGAGCTAAAGGCCCTTGGTAACTCTGTCGTGATACCTTCGGGCTACGACCCGTCCGTTCTGGAGGCGTTCGAGAACCGGCATCCGGGTCGCGACTACTGGGTGACGTTCACCGCGCCGGAATTCACTACCCTCTGCCCGAAGACCGGACAGCCCGACTTTGCGACGCTTACCATACGCTACATCCCGTCTAGGCTGCTAGTCGAGTCGAAGTCGCTGAAGCTATACCTGTTCTCGTTCCGCAATCACGGGGACTTCCACGAAGACGTTGTGAACGTCATATATGACGACATCTTCAGGCTATTGAAGCCGAAGTACCTTGAGGTGTTCGGCAAGTTCGCGGCAAGAGGCGGCATAACAATCGACCCCTTCGTAAACGGGGGTACGGGGGCGAAGTACCGCAGGCTCGCTGAATCGCGCTTCAGCGCATGGAACGGAGTGCGGTGAAGAATACTTTTCCCAAGAGGCCAATCCTGGGAAGCGCGTGCGCGATTCTTCTCCTTGCCTCGCTTTCCTTCTGTGGCTGCAGGTGGATGAAGGCGGCGGACAGGGCCAAGGACGAAGTCGCCGCGCTCGCCACCGGGCAGGAAGCCGAGTTCTGCGTGCCCGGCCATCTTAAGGGCGCGCCGCTTTCCGAGCTTGTGGACTTTGCGCTTGAGACGAGGCCGGAGGTTGCCTCCGCCATCCTTTCCGTCGAGGACGCGCGCCTTGCGCTTCTGCAGATTGCCGCGGACGCGCCGCTTTTCGGGCGAAACGGCCTTTCCGCGAACTCGCTCGAAGTCGGCCTTTCCGTCTCGCGCAACGCAAGCTCGGCCGCGGCAGACAGCGTGGGCGATCTCAAGTGGCGCACGCACGGCAGTGCGTCGGCAGCTCTTTCGCTCGACCTCCTTCTCTGGGACGCAGGGCGCAACGACGCGCGCGCCTCCGCGCAGGTGGAGCGCGTCATCGCGGCGGAGATGCAGCTTTTGTCCACGCGCTACAGCGTCTTTCTCGACGTCTCCGGGGCGTACTTCGACCTTCTCGAGAAGCGCGCTCTTCTCTGCGTCTCGCTCACGAACGAGACTGTCCACGCCGTCCACCTCGAACAGGCCGAGAGGCGCCTTGAGGCGGGGGAGGCGAACAAGCTCGACGTGCTGAGGGCGCGCCTCGACGCGGCAAAGGCCCGCGAAGGCGTGGTGAACGCGAAGAACGCCGTCCTTACATGCGAGGCGAAGATGCTTTTCTCCCTTGGCCTCGACTCTTCGCGCTGCTCGTGCGACGACGTCATTGGCGCCGGGACGAACGCGCTCGACTTTGTGACGATGGGGATATCGCCTTCCACGGAAGGGATGGACGAGATGTTCGCCTTCGCACGCACGAACTCGCCCGCGCTCGCCCTGAGCCGCGCCCGCCTCAGGGCCGCGATGGCCGACGTAGACTTCGCCAAGGCCGATCTCCTGCCGAGCGTCTCGGCTTCAGCCTCGCTCAACTGGACTGACCCGAAGTGGCTCTGGAAGTGGGGCCTGAGCGGCGTCTGGTCGCTTTTCGAGGGCTTCGGCAAGACGCGTGCGCTCGAGCGCGCCGTGACCGCGATGCGCTCCGCCGCGGCAGACACGGAAAGGGCGGAGCAGTCGCTTTCGTCCGACCTCGAAATCGCCCTCTGCACGCGCGACAACGCGACTGAGGCGATGAAGTCGGCAGGCGACTCGTACGAGCGCGCGAAGGAGAACATGCGGCAGGTTTCGGAGATGTTCGCAATAGGCGAGGCGAACCGCGTCGATTTCACCACTGCCGCCGCAGACTGCGCCGAGGCGCTCGGCTCGCGCATATCCGCGTTCTACGCCGGCCAGCGGGCTGAGGCGGCGATTTCAGCCATTGTCGGCGAGATGCCGCGGTTCGAGGCGAAAACCCTGAAGGAGGATGAACTGTGAAGAGGACATGTGTTCTTCTGTCGGCGCTTGCAGCCGCGATTCTCTGCGGATGCACGGACAAGATCTCCCAGCAAGGCGGCGAGAAGCGCGCGTTCAGGTTTGCGCCGGTCGTGAAGTCCGACGTGGTGAGGACGGTCGAGGCGACAGGCACCGTGACGCCGCGCAACTCGCCGAACGGCATCCCCGTCGGCGCGCAGGTGAACGGCAAGATACTTAAGCTCTTCGTCGACTACAATTCCGTCGTCACGAACGGGCAGGTCGTCGCCCTCATCGACCCGCAGGTGTACGAGGCGACGTACAAGAGCGCGGTAGCGCAGCTCAAGACCGCCCGTGCGCGGCTCGTCCTCGCGGAAAAGACGCTTGCCCGCAAGAAGGCGCTTCGTGCGAAGGACCTCTGCTCCGAGGCAGACCTCGATGCCGCAATCGAGGGGCGCGACACCGCCGCCGCCTCCGTTGACCAGTGCGAGGCCTCTGCCGACCAGGCGAAGGCGAACCTCGACTACTGCACCATCCGCTCGCCCGTGAACGGCGTCGTTCTAGACCGCAAGGTGGAGGAGGGCGAGACGGTGGTTTCCTCGATGAACGCCGTGCCAGTCCTCACGATCGCCGAGGACCTTCGCACCGTCTGGGTGCAGGCGACCGTGCCAGAGGCCGACGTCGGCAACATCAAGGTGGGGCAGACTGTGACGTTCACGGCTGACGCCTACCGGCGCAGGTTCACGGGCAAGGTGAGGCAGATACGCCTTGCCGCGACGACTACGGCGCACGTCGTCACGTACCCCATAATCATCGAGGCGGAGAACCCGGACGAGATGCTCTTCCCCGGGATGACGGCGACCCTCTCCATCGAGACGGCGCGCGCGGAGGACGTGCCTGTCGTCTCCGCCGCGGCATTCAGGTTCAGACCGAAGGATTCGGAGCGCATCCCTGGCGAGATGCCGCGCGGGCGGAAGATTTGGCTTCCCGGCGACGACGGGCTTCTCGTCCCGAGGGTTGTGGAGACTGGCGTCACCGACGACAGCTTCGTGGAGCTCGTTGGCTGCGAGGACCTCGTCGGGCGCGAGGTCGTGGCCGGCTACGAGACTCCCGCGAGGGCGAAGATGCCGGCAGGGCAGGACGAGACCACGAACCCGTTCATGCCGAAGCGCCCGCGCCGCGGTGCGCAGGGAACGGCGCCGGAGCCGAAGAAGCGGTAAGCCGATGGGCCACCTCATAGAGATACGCGACATGTACAAGATATATGCACAGGGCGAAGAGCCCGTGCATGCGCTTGACGGCGTTTCCGTGACGGTGGACACCGGCGAGTTCGTCGCGATAATGGGCGCGTCGGGGTCGGGCAAGTCGACGCTTCTCAACATCCTCGGCTGCCTCGACACGCCTACGAGAGGGTCGTACCTCCTTGACGGCATAGAGGTGGCGAGGAGAAGCCGCAGGGAGCTTGCGTCGATCCGCAACAAGAAGCTCGGCTTCGTTTTCCAGAACTTCAACCTCCTGCCGAGGATGTCGGCGGTGGAGCAGGTGGAGCTGCCGGACCTCTACCTCGGGCGCCTTTCGCGCCATGCGCGCAGGGCGAGGGCGAAGGAGCTCCTGGCGCGCGTCGGCCTCGGCTCGCGCGGCAGCCATTCGCCCGCGGAGCTTTCGGGCGGCCAGCAGCAGCGCGTCGCGATAGCGAGGGCGCTCATGAACGAGCCGCCCGTCCTCTTCGCCGACGAGCCGACAGGCAACCTCGACACGAAGAGCTCGGTCGAGATAATGGAGCTTTTTACGCAGCTCTCGGCGGAGGGCATAACGATCGTGATGGTGACGCACGAAGACGACATCGCCGCGTACGCGCGCCGCCATCTCGTGATGAAGGACGGAAAGCTCGTTAAGGACGTGACGACGCCGTGAACTTCCTCATGATACTCAAGGTCTCGGTGCTCGCGATACTGCGCAACAAGATGCGCAGCTTCCTTACCTGCATAGGCATAATCGTGGGCATAGCGGCGGTCATATCCGTCCTTGCGATAGGCAAGGGCGCCTCCACGATGATGGTGAAGGAGATCTCGTCGATGGGCAACAACCTCGTCATGATCTGGCCCGAGCGCAACAGGCGCGGCGAGGTGAGGACGGGCATGGGCTCCGGCCAGACGATGACGGCCGACGACGCCGAGGCGATCAAGCGCGAACTCGGGCACCTCGTGAGCTCCGTCTCGCCCACGATAAACGTCTCCTGCCAGCTCATACGCGACAACCGCAACTGGAACGGAAGGGTGAGCGGCGTGAGCTACGACTTCCCCGAGATCCGCAACTGGGACGTCTCCTCCGGCAGGTTCTTCGAGGAGCACGAGCAGCGCTCATGCGCGCGCGTCTGCGTGCTCGGGAACACCGTCAAGGTAAACCTCTACGGCGACGACGAAGACCCGGTCGGGACCATCCTGCGCATAGGGGCGATGCCGTTCAGGGTGATAGGAGTCCTCTCCCCGAAGGGCGCGACGGGCTGGGGGCAGGACCAGGACGACATAGTGATGACGCCGTACACAACCGCCGGGCGCGTGCTGCAGCGCTCGAGGTTCAGGGCGATAAACATGATGAACGTCTCGCTCATCTCGATGGACGACCTCGACGAGGCGAAGCGCGAGATAACGGCGCTCCTCAGGCAGAGGCACAAGCTCGCCGACTACCAGGACAACGACTTCGACACGCGCGACACGACGGAGATAATGAACACGATAGGCTCTGTGACGGGGCTCATGACGGTGCTCCTCACGGCGGTCGCGGCGATTTCGCTTCTCGTTGGCGGCATAGGCATAATGAACATAATGCTTGTCTCCGTGACGGAGAGGATAAAGGAGATCGGCCTTCGCATGGCCATCGGCGCGACGCCCGCGGCGATACTCTGGCAGTTCATACTCGAGGCGATGGTGCTTTCCACGGTGGGCGGCGCGGTGGGCGTCGCCGCGGGGGTCGGCGTCGCGCACGCGATAGGCGAACTCCAGCACTGGCCCATAGTGGTCGAGACCTCGTCCGCCGCATGGTCGTTCGTCTTTTCGTCGTTCGTGGGGATGTTCTTCGGCTTCTACCCCGCGTACCGCGCGTCGAAGCTGAACCCGATTGACTGCCTGCGCTACGAATAGGGAAGGGGGAAAGGTGGACGGAAATCGCGAAAACTACATGGCCGCCGAGCGCCTCATAAAGGGGGCGAAGCGCGTTCTCGTCTCCGGCCACTTGAGCCCCGACGGCGATTCGCTCGGCAGCATGATAGCGATGGCGCGGCTCCTGCGCGGCGCGGGCCTCCAGGCGTTCGCCACGGCGGACCTCAATGCGCTCGGCAAGCCCGGCTTCCTCGAGGGCGTAAAGGACATCGTCCCCTTGAGGAAGCTCAAGAAGATGAGGTTCGACCTCTTTGTCGCCGTCGACTGCGGCGCGTTCGAGCGGATGCCGCCAGAGGTGAGGCCCGTCGCGGAGAAGCTGCCCAAGATATGCATCGACCACCACCTCACCCACGAGGAGTTCGCCGACGTCTCGATTGTCGACACCGAGGCCTCGAGCGCGGGCGAGCTCGTCTGGCGGTTCGCGAAGTGGATGGACTGGAAGCTCGACACCGCCTGCGCGGAGGCGCTGTGGGTCGCGATGATAACGGATTCCGGGCGCTTCGCGTACGACTCCACCTCTCCGCGCACGCTCCGCGCGGCAGGCGACCTCCTGAAGCACGGCGTGAGGACGGCGTACATAAACGACGTCATCTACGGCTCTTTCTCTCGCAAGGCCATCGAATTGAAGCGCCTCGCGTGGCGTTCGCTCAAGGTGTGGAAGAACAGAAAGGTCGCCGAAGTAACCCTGACGCGCGACGACTTCCGCGCCGTCCGCGGCACAAAGGCGGACGCAGAGGACATAATAGAGATTCCGCGTTCCGTGGCGAGGAACGAGATTGCGCTTTTCTTCTACCAGATACCAGACCGCACGAAGGAGGTTCGCTGCTCGATAAGGACGCGCGGCGACTGGGACGCGACGGCCCTTGCGGCGAAGTTCGGCGGGGGCGGACACAGGAAGGCCGCCGGATGCACGATCAAGGCGTCGATGGGCGCTGCGAAGCGTCAGATGCGGACGGCGGTGAGGGAGCTATTGAAAAGCGCCTGCAGGAAGACGATGAAGATTCCCCCGATTGTAATCGAGCCCAAGGCTCCCTAATCGGCGGCATGGCGTCGCTTCCGCCTCGCACTGCTTTTCTTCACGTTCTCGTTCTACACGGCTAATAATTTTTAGCCACTGCGCTCTCTGCTTCTCTGCACCTCTGCGTGAGACAACTTTGAACTACCTAACCACCAAACCATCTCACCACCTAACCACCGCACCACCTAACTAAATTGCTGAAACTGCCGCGGAAATTTGATATAATATGCGGCAGATGAAACAAGCACACATTAAAAAGCCGCTGCCAGTCAAGGTTGTCGAAGCCCTCGGATGGGCGTATGTCGCGCTCTCGGTTTTCCCGCTTGTTGCCTGTTCACTATTCGAATTTTTCTGGCTTTTGCTGTCTCTCGGCATGGTTCTGGGCTTGCGACGAGGCCGACGTGCGTTGTTCCTTTCATTGCATGCTATCATTCTTTCGCTGGTTGCCCTTTGTTGTGTCGCGTCGTTGTTGCATGGCACAGAACCCCAGGTGACATGGGTGCTTGTTCTCCTTCTTTTGCTGGTTGCACCGGTCATACTTCTTTGCCTCCCGTCGTCGAATCTCTGGTTCAAGGAAAAGTTGGGAGGCAAGGCCGAGCCCAAAGGTTTTCTCGTTTGCATGATTCTTGTATTGATCTTGATCTTGGCAGCGCTGATTCCTGAATTGATTTGTGGGGTGGTGATTAGAAGAGGAAATGCAAAACGCGGATTGTCAATGACAGCGCGGTGTCGCGCATATTGTGAAAAGCAAATATGCTCGCTGGAGGTACATCTTCCCCAACGGCATCCCCAAGCTTGGCCCCGACACCTATTTCCTGACCCCGACCGGCCGTGTGGATCTTGCCGTATCCGCCGCGGGGAAATGATATAATACACGGCATGAAAACGGAGAATGCAAGCTGCGATGCCCGGATTCGGGCGGATAGGCCGGGATTTATGGCGCAATGCGTCAATGGAGCGGCGCGATGCCTCTGCATCACCTTCCTCCTGAATCTCGTCTGCATCGTCTTTCCGTTTGGATATGCCCAGGCGCCGGTTGTCGTGGCGCTCGCGGCAATTACCCTTGGCCTTGCCTTTTCACGGCGGCTGACTGCCAAGCGCAATGACTTCAAGGTCGCGAAGTTCTTCGCGGTCCTGCATCTTGCAGTCATCATGCTTTGGATTCATTTCATCCTTGGCTATTTTGGCCTTGCGATGAACGCCCGCTTCAATGCGATGGTGCAGTATGCCGACCGCGTGGTCGTTCGCGACGGCGGCGGCGGATGCTGCTCCAGTATCGACGAAGATCCTGTGCTGTACGAGATTACAAACAAGACCGAAATTGCCAAGTTCAACGAGATGTTCCGTTTTTCGACGCGCCAGATGCGGTGCAGGTGCTGCGGATTCCCGGGCATAGATTGGTGGCGGGACGGGAAGCGGATCGCAGTCATGGCAATGCACCACGGCAAGGCGCTTCGCGTTGAGCACGAGGGGCTTGACTGGCGATTCACCGCCGGTTCGCGGAGGCAAATCGGGGAATGGCTTAAGGATCATGGGATAAATTCTACCGAGGGAGGCCCGTTGCACTTGAGATGCAGAAATGGGCGCGTGGTGCTTGCGACGGTCGCCCAGCAGTGGGCCGCAAGCCACAACGGCGCGCTCCCAACAATCGAGGAGCTTCGCGAAGAAGCCGGCAAGTTCATTCGGAGTGTCCCGACGTGCCCATCCGGCGGCGAATATTCGCTGATAGTCGGTGAAGACGGCTTGTTGGACGTAGTGTGCAGCGCGCCCGGCCACAAATGAATCAGCTGGGATGAAGACAGTTGTGAAAGACGAGAAAGGCCATAAAAAGACATTGTCTAAGTTGGTCGCTCTCCTGGGTGCGCTTGTAGCTGGGAATCTTGACGCCTTGTTCTTATTGCCGTTTGAACTGGCAACGGCATTCGACTTGCATGATAGAGGTATGTATGTGGAGGTAATGCAGGGCAGATGAAACAAGCACTCATAGACAGCCGCGATCTTCGCCGCGATAGCATCGAAAGGGTCTCGCCGCTATGACGGGGAATACCTACTGTGGTAATCTACTGTGGCAATCAAGTCTGACCCTGTTGCCCCGACAAACCGATGTCGCCAAGGCAGGAGTACAAGCTGGCATGAGATGCTGTATCAACAAGACTGTATCAATAAGCTCTGACCCTTTTGAGCTCGAACAGTGTAAAAACAAGTGGCCTAAGAAGCGCCAATTTGATAGGAGAAAATGATGGTAATCAAGGCAGTTTTGGTGCAGGTGGAGCGTCCTATAGCGAGAAAGTCAGGGGACCCCGTGAAAATTATTGCTCGTGGAGGTGCAATCAGCTATTTGCGGGTTCTACGGGTGTCAGCGCTGGTCCTTTTTACAGCGGTTTGTCTTGGCGGATGCATGGTTACGAATCTTCTGCAACCGCGACTAACCGTCGAGCGCGAAATTGTGAATGTATTCGGCTCAAGAGAAAACGCACTTCAGCAACCGTGGGTTTTGCGGTCTGTGTTTGGCGGGTCGCGGCCAATTGAGTTGACCGCAAACCAGAAAGAAGCCTTGATGGATGCAATAAAAGATTGCTACGTATGGTCAGATGGGAAGACGGGAGGTGGTTGTGCCGCGCCTGGCCTTTACTGTCTTCATGTTACCCCTGGCTATGGCCGTGATGATTACGATGGTCGCGAGTTTTTTATGTATCTTCATGAAGAGGGATTTCTAATTGGATATATGTATGCCACTCCGAACGACATAGTGGTTGTCTATGACACGATAAGGGCAATCTTTCGCGGGGAATCATTTGTTGACGAGGGACCTCAGTGACAGACATGATTGCCACAGTAGATCGTGTAGCGCCGCGCCCGCCGCGCTTGCCGCGCCGTCCGCTTTTTGATATAATTCCAGCCATGAAAATGAATCCGTCACATCGGCCCTGCCATCTGGCGCTCGCCGCGTCTCCTGCGCGTTCGCGCACGATTGATCTTCGCGGCAATGTGACGCACACCGAAAATTTGGGGTCTGTCCCCAGCCGTTGGTTAGGTGGTTCGGTAGTTAGGTGGTTAGGTAGTTGCGCAAACCCGCAACACGAGACCCACACCTCGAGATCCGAAAACGATGGCCTTGTCCCCAAAGCGCCCGTTTTGAAATATCGCATTATTCTTGGAGGGCGGGCGAATATTATGCAGATTGCTTGCGCAGTCGCGGGGTCTGTCCCCAAGTTTTCTACGGTCTTTGGGACTGATAGGAAGGTGAACTTCTGCAATGGGCAAATAACAGGGTCGCTATTCCCGCCCAGGTTGTACGAGTTTAGGGGAGAGTGATTTTATGAGGATTTCTGCTTATGCTGGTGAATTGTTTTGTCGCGCTGCCTTGATTATGGCTGCGCTGTTGTGGCTGGATGTTAATGTGTGTGACGGACGCGTTTTAAGTAGCATTTATTTTGGTGTAAATAGTATTTTATATAAGAGGCCAGAGATGCTGTGCAAAAGAGTTTGTGAAAAACCACAAAGGATTGTAGAGGGGAACGCAGGTTCTAACAGAGTGGTTTTAGATGGTGGTACATATGCATTGGATTCTTTCGATGGCAGGCAGGAAGAACTTGTCGAATGCTTACAGTATTGCGCACGAATTGGCGACAGGATGCCAATATGTTATTTTGTAGATTTGTATTGCCGCGCAGCGAATGCAGACGCAAAGGCGCATGCCATTTCTGTTTGGCTCAAAAGCTTGATATCTGCATCGGCATCTGACGATGAGCATCATCACTGGTGGGTTTATGAAACATCATGGTGCCAGGAAGAGGCTATTGCATTAGAAAGATTTGTGCCAAGTACGTTGTCCTTTTCTCTCGTGAAGTGGAATCTTCTGGATAGAGCTTTTGCCTGTCTTTTTCATCTGATTAAAGGGTTGGGCATGTGTTTGCTTGCCCCTGTAATATTGTACTTTTTGATGTGTCCATCCGTTGTCAATGTTGTGATGAGAAAATTCGGCATTGTTTCCCGTTGTGGGGCTGAGAGCGTGAATTCTATGTTTGGGATTATTAAAATGGCGAGGGTAATAATTCCTCTTGTCGTGCTATGTGCTCTAGTAATCATTCAACTCTTGGTTAATCCCTCCGTGCATAGGAACATGCTGGAAAGCTGTTGCCGATAGGAGGTCCACTTGTGATATGCCTAAATGTTGTATTGAGGGATTTGTGATGGGGCTCTAAATGGGAAGTACATCAATAAAGAAAGTTTTTCATGGGTAAACATAAAGTATGTCAATAGGCTCTGACCCTTTTGCCCCCAATAAAGTCAACTATCCATAAACATTACGATAAAAGAGATGAGGGATAACAAAATGATAAGATGGCTGATCATGAACATCGTTCTTGCGGCTTCTTTAACGAGCGGCGCGGAACGTGTTGTTGCCGTCCTGCCGTCGTGCGCGAAAATGGTTCCACGAAGAGGCGATAATGTGGTTCTTGAGGTAAAGTCATTGTTGTTGAACGATGCTGATGCGATAGGCTGGAAGTTTACAAAATGGGATATAGACATGGTCGCGTCTGCGAATACATTCGTATCAATTGGCTTGCCAGAAGAGAGAGATTTGCTATGTGTAGTGGAGAATATAAAGCCCAATATAAGGATAGTTGATGCTGGGACGAAACTGAAAAAAATTGACGGCAATCCATATTTTTTCGTCTCGTCGGATAACTTGGCGTCCATTAAGGCAAATGTGTGGAAGGCGTTCAACTACGAAGAGACGATTATGTGCGGTTCTCCCAAAACCGCACCTTCGATTATGCGCCCATATTTTAAGAAAAAATCGTATGTGGTGGCGATTGCGCATCCGGCGTTCGAATATGAGTGCGAGTCTTATGGCGTTGAATGTGTCTTGATCGAGCCTAGTAGGCTGGATAATGACGAATGCTATTGCCATGATACTATTGCACGTCTAAAAAAAGGCCGGGCAAACATTCTCCTGTCGTTACCAGGCTACGCACGGGTCCCACAGGCGTTCTTGTTAAAAGCACGATTGCGCAATGTTGAGTTCGACGTGTTTAACGGTAATTTGTCTAGTTTTGCTGACATTCTTTTCCAAAGTGTAATGCGTCGTGATTCCGATCTTGCTGAATATGAGGAAAAAGATAAGTCTCAGGCTTTTGTTTTGCTGAGTGCGATAAGGTTTAAGCGATTTGAGGCCCCCGAAGATGCAACCGTTCAATCTGTAATAGAAAGTCTGCAGTCTGCAATTGACGCATCAGAAAAGATTGATCTTCCGAAGGAGAAGCGAAAACTCAAGATTGACTTCTCTCTTGAGCCGGGTGTTAAAAGCAAGGTGCTTGGCCATTTTGTACTAGAGAATGCGTCGGGCGTCGATGTGCTTTCAGAAATGTGCGCGAAAGCCAATTGCCGTTTTACAGAGTGTTCACATTCTACATGCGGAGGGGAAGATTTCGGTGTACTATATGTTGTCAGAGATTCCGGCGACACACAGCGCAGCGCAATGGAGGATGAATAATGTCGTGCTACCACGAGGTCTGCGGGTAGGCATTTTGGGTGAATTGGGCAAGGCCAATAGGGTCGGGCTTTTCTGTATAAGTTTTACTGTATAGCCATAGAGCAATGCTAATAGCAAGATGAATAGGCGATTGAAAGTAACTGCCTGCGGAACAGCGCTACTGATTGCGGCGGCGGTTGTGGTTGCCTTGCGTGAGCGGATGCGGGCGGTGCCGGATGTGCCGGTTGCGGAGACGCCCGCCGAGGTGCGCGTCAAGGCGGTGGAGCGGAATCCCGCCGCCGCGCCCGCCGCGCTTGCCGCGCAGACTGATTTTTTGATATAATTCCAGCCATGAAAATGCATCCGTCACATCGGCCTTGCCTTCTGGCGCTCGCGGCGCTCCCTGCGCGTTCACGCACGATTGATGTTCGCGGCAATGTGACGCACACCGGAAATTTGGGGTCTGTCCCCAGCCGTTGGTTAGGTGGTTCGGTAGTTAGGTGGTTAGGTAGTTGCGCAAACCCGCAGCCCGAGACCCACACCTCGAGACCCGAAAACGAGGGTCTTGTCCCCAAGGTGTCCGTTTTGAAATGTCGCATTATTCGCAAAGGTTAGGCGAATATTATGCAGATTGCTTGCGCGGTCGCGGGGTCTGTCCCCAAGTTTTCTGAAATGAGGCGTGTGATAGTGGGATTATTGCTGGCCTTGGTAAGCGGGTGTGCCGGCATAGCTGTCCAAAATAGAGCGGATGATAGTTTCTCGCCAGTGATCGTTTCATGCTTTGGTTCGAACGTTAAGGTATCGGTTGAACCGCGCGAGAGAGATGGCGGAACAATCAAGATTGAATGCCCAGGGAATGCAACGGCAGCAACGAAATTGTCTGTGGCATCTGCTGAAATATATGTTGCGCGGAACAATCTGGTAGAGAAAGGTATTGATTTATCTGCAACATCATATATCGGGAGGACAAAAGAAGAAGACTTTGTGAGCCGATTGATTGGTGCGACAATCCATGGGAGTTCTATAGGTCGAACCTACGATGATGTGATTAATATTGATTTCACGGAGAATGTAAACGACATCGGTTTTGTTCGTATTGGAATGCTTTTTGGAACTGGAGATAGAAGAGATGAGCGAGTAGTAGTGATCCTGAAAAATAGGCAACTCAATAGGAAGTCCCCCGTATTCTTTTATGACAGGCAAGTGCCGCGCTTTTAGATGGTGTTGTCTCGAATTAGTTTATGCATGTGAAGTAGGCGGGATGCATAATTCATGAGGCTAGAGAAAGATGAAGGAGCGGAAGATAGCAATAGTCTGTGGGACTGTGTTGCTGATTGCGGCGGTGGTTGCCGTCGTCGTTGCATCGCTCAACCGCCGCCAGCCAGCACTGCCGCCGGATGTGCCGGTTGCGGAGACGCCCGCCGAGGTGCGCGTCAAGGCGGTGGAGCGCAATCCCGCCGCCGCTACCGCCCTAATGGCTGGGCCGACATCCAGATACGACACACTAATTAGCCATGAAGCGAAGTGAACTACGCAAGATGTGTAAGAAAGCTGTAATCCGGCTTAAGGGCATATCGTTTGATTGCTGGACCTCGAGACTGCATGATTTTCCCGTCGTGCGTTATTTTAGGAGGAGAAACGGTGATGTTGTAGACATAGAAATTGACATACTGGACAGTGAAGAATCTTATCTACATATCATTGTAAGAGTATCAGATGGTGGTTGGCTAAATAGCTGGCTTCCTGTTTGTGAGTCCTTTTTGGTTATGCGTAACAATTGCTCGGAGAGTGGTTAGCATAAAAATGAAACAACCAAGATCGGCGTCTTGGGCAACCGCCCGAAGCATATCCTGCTTTCGTGCGGCTTTGCCGCGCGTTATGAAATTAATCCGCGACGGTTGTCGCGGACACCTCGGAAAAGTTGTTTTCTGTTGTCTATGTTGTTTCCCAATGCTCTCCACCTTGTCCGCGCCTCGGCTTGCCGTGCCGCCTGAAGGTGTCGCGTTCGGCGAGATAGCCGCAGGAGAGACCGCGTCGAAGTCGATTGAACTCCGCAACGCCTCGCCGTCTCCCGTCACCGTCTCGCAGGTGAAGGGCTGCTGCGGCGCGGACGCCTCGCTTTCACCCATGCTCATAGGGCCCCATGCCTCCGCCACGCTCACGGTCTCGCTTAAGGCCATGCTCCCGGGCGAGTTCTCTAAGCACGTCCAGATTCTTTGCGACGACCCGGAGAGCCCCGTCGTCGTCGTTCCGGTCACGGGCGCTGCCGTCGAGGGTCTGTCCCCGAACCCAGCCTCGCGCTTCACGCTCCCGGCAATCGTCCTTGCGGGAATCGCGGACGGCTTCAACCCGTGCGCGTTCTCCATCGTCATCGCCCTCGCCGGCATCCTCGCCGTCGGCGGGCGCAGGCGCAGGGCGCGGATGCTCGGCGGCTGGGCGTTCTGCGCCGGGTCGTTCCTTACCTACATGGCGATGGGGCTCGGCCTCATGCGGGCCCTGCGGGCGCTGGAGTCGCTGCGGACGGTCCACGACGCCGTGATGGCGGCCCTCGCCCTCGCGCTCTTCGTCCTCGCGTTCCTGAGCGTCCGCGACGCATTCCGCTACCGCAGGGCGAAGGAGCCGTCCGTCATCACGCTGCAGCTCCCGGACCGCGTGAAGAAGCTGATCCGCGCGGTCGCGGAGGCGAGCTGGGGCGGCCCAACGGTGGTCGTCGCGGGCCTTGGCTGCGGCTTTCTCGTGACATTGCTCGACTCGCTCTGCACGGGGCAGATATACGTGCCCGTCCTTGCGCTCGTCTCGCGCGAGCCCGGGGCATGGCGCTCGCTCACGCTTCTCGCCATCTACAACGTCGCCTTCATGGTACCGCTCGTCGCGGTGTTCATGCTTGCGGCGAAGGGCGCGGACTCGGAGCGCATGTCCCGCTGGTCCAAGCGCAACGTGTTCCCCTCGAAGATCGCCCTCGGCTTCATGTTCGCGGTCCTCGGCGCGCTCGTCATGCCGAACTTCGGGGCGCGCCTCGCCGAGATGGTGGGGAGGTAGCCGCCTCTCGTTTGTCTTTTTTCCTCTTGCAATGGCGAGCGGCAAATGATATAATACGCGGCAACAACAAGCGAAGGAACAAAACGACATGGTAAAACTAAGAATGCGCCGCACGGGATGCACTAACCACGCGGTGTACCGCATTGTGGCGGCCGACGAGCGCTCGCCGCGCGACGGAAAGTTTCTCGAGATCCTCGGGTGGTACGACACGCAGATCAAGGACGAGAACTTCAAGCTCGACGTAGAGAGGGTCGACTACTGGCTTTCGAAGGGCGCCAAGCCCTCCACTACGGTCGCCTCGCTTATCCGCAGGGCGAAGAACCCCAATTTGAAGCCCCACCACGCCGCCAAGGCCAAGGGCAAGGAAAAAGCAGCCAAGGCATAAGGAGGCTCCACGATGGGCATTAAGCTTATAGACAAGATCAACGCCGAGCAGGTCGTCGCGGTGAAGGGGAAGGGATACCCCGAGTTCCGCGCAGGCGACATCGTCCGCGTTTCCATCAAGATCAAGGAAGGCGAGAAGTTCCGCATCCAGGACTTCGAGGGCAAGGTGTTCGCCGTCAACAAGGGGCCGAGCAGCCCCGCCGGCAATTTCATCGTAAGTCGCGAGAGCTACGGCGTCAGGGTGGAGAAGCTCTTCCCGTTCGCGAGCCCCTGGATCCAGGCCATAAAGGTCGTGAAGAAGGGTGACGCGCGGCGCGCCAAGCTCTACAACGAGCGCACGTTCTGCTCGCACAAAGCAGTGCGCAAGCTCGTCAAGAAATAAGCGGCCTTTAGGCAAAGGAAAGGGAACGCGGTCGTTTAATGGCAAAGGAAGAAGACCAGGCTCTTGAGGTGATCGGCACCGTCACGAAGGTGCTGCCGGCCACGATGTACAAGGTGCAGCTCGAAAACGGCCACGAAGTGCTTGCGCACATCTCGGGGAAGATGCGCAAGTTCTTCATCAAGATCGCCATCGGCGACAAGGTCACGGTCGAGATATCGCCGTACGACCTCGGCAAGGGGCGCATCACCTACAGGCACAAGATCTGATTTAGGCAACAAACCCAAGGAGCAAACTCATGTCAGGACACAGTCACTGGGCCACGATCAAGCGCGCGAAGGGCGCGGCTGACGCGAAGAAGGGCAAGATATTCTCCAAGCTCGGCAAGGAGATCACGATTGTCGTGAAGGCAAAGGGCGGCAATCCCGACAACAACCCCACCCTGCGTACGCTAATCGCAAAGGCCAAGGCCGCGCAGATGCCGAACGACAACATCGACCGCGCGATCAAGAAGGGGACTGGCGAGCTTGAGTCCGCCGAAATGGTCGAAGCGAGCTACGAGGGCATCAAGGGCGGCGTCGCGTTCGTCGTGAATGTCCTCACCGACAACAAGAACCGCGCAGCGGCGGAAGTGGGCAACGTCTTCAAGAAGAACGGCCTCGAGTTCGCCAAGCAAGGCAGCGCATCGCGCCTCTTTGACCGCATGGGCCAGGTGATGATCCCCGCGGCAGACGGCGTGACGGAAGACAGGGTGACGGAAGTCGCGCTTGAAGTGGGCGCGGAGGATGTGATCGCGGAGGACGGCGGCTTTACAGTGAAGTGCCAGCCCAACGACTATACGGCGGTCCTCGAGGGCATCAAGGCGGCGGGAATCGCCGTCGACGAGGAGAACAGCTCCGTCGGCCTCGTGCCGAACATGATGAACCCCGTTTCCGACGTGGCGGTTGCCAAGGCGGTGAACAAGTTCGTCGAGATGCTCGAGGACCTCGAGGACGTGCAGGACGTCTACCACAACATGGAGACGACCGACGAAGTCGACGCAGCCCTCGACGCCGAGGGCTAAGCCGGGTTTTCGGGCGATGAAGTTCGTTTCCCAGGCCCTAAACGGCATATTCAGGGAAAACCCGATCTTCAAGCTTGTGCTCGGGCTTTGCCCGACGCTCGCCGTGACGACTTCGCTTGAAAACGCGATCGGCATGGGGCTTGCGGCGACGTTCGTGCTCGTATGCTCGAACGTCCTCGTCTCTGCACTGCGAAAGTTCATCCCAGCTGCAGTCCACATCCCCTGCTATATCGTCATCATCGCGACATTCGTGACGGCTATCGACCTCATGATGCAGGCATACCTGCCCGCGCTCTCAAAGAGCCTTGGGATATTCATCCCCCTCATCGTCGTGAACTGCATAATTCTCGGCCGCGCCGAGGCCTATGCAAGCAGAAACCCCGTCTTCATGTCGTTTGCCGACGGCCTCGGGACGGGCATCGGGTTCACGCTCGCGCTCTCGCTCGTGGCGTCGGTGCGCGAGATTGCAGGCGCGGGCACGCTTACCGTCTGGGGCGACATCGCCTTCAAGGTGAACCCCGGCCCCGTGACGCTCGCCGTCCTCCCTGCCGGGGGCTTCATTGCGCTTGGGCTCCTGCTCGCGGCCATCAACGCATTTTCCAGCTGGAACGCGCGCCGTCACGGCTCTCCGCCGCCACTCCCCGTGAACCTCGACTGCCGCCACTGCACGATGTGCAACAAGTCGAAATGAAGTGCCCGAAGTGCAGCGCAGACAACGACAAGGTGCTTGACTCGCGCTCGGTGCGCGACGGCGCCGCCATCAGAAGGCGAAGGGAATGCCTCAACTGCTCCTGCAGGTTCACGACGTACGAGGAGCTTGACCGCGACGAGGTGGTCGTCATCAAGAACGACGGCAGGCGCGAGCCCTTTGAAAGGGCGAAGGTCGACAAGGCGATAAGGCGCGCATGCGGCAAGCGCAAGATTTCCGACGACCAGATTAGGTCGATGATAGATTCCGTCGTCGCCGACCTCGACGCCGACGAGATCCCGTCCGCAAAAATCGCCGAGCTAGTGATGGAGCGCCTGCACCGGGTCGACGAAGTCGCGTACATCAGGTTCGCGAGCGTCTACCGCAAGTTCACGGACGTAGCACAGTTCCTTTCGGCCATCACGGAGATCGTGAAGAAATGATCGAGAGCGTTTTTTCGAGGTCCGCGCTGCGAGTGGCAGTCATGGGGCTCGGAAGGGCGGCCATGAACGAGCATTTGCCCGTGCTGGCGGCAGACCGCGGAAGTTTCTCCGTTGTTGCGGCATGCGAGCTCATCAAGGAGCGCCGCGACGCGCTTGCCAGGGTTTTCCCGGGGTGCAAGATGTTCAGGGACTTTTCCGACATGCTCGACGAAAGGAACTTCGACGCAGTCCTTGTCTCAATCCCCGCGGTAAACAGGCTCAAATACGCACTGATGTCGCTTGAGCGCGGATTCCGGACTGTGCTCGAATCTCCACTTGCGCTAACCGCCGACGACGCGAAGATGCTGCGCGGCGCCTCGCTGAAGTCGTCGAACTTGCTGGCCGTCGTGGAACGCGGGGTCCTTTCCCCTGATTTCCTCCTCGCGTGCAAGGCAGCCTCCGACGCCCGTCTCGGCACGCTCCAGAAGGTCGTGGTGCGCAGGGAGGAGTTCGTGCGCCGTAGCGACTGGCGCGCGCTTCGCAGGACTGGCGGCGGTGCGGCATACTGTGAGCTGCCGGGGCTGGTCGTCCCGGCGCTCCGCCTCGTGAAGGGTCGGCCCGTGCAGATGTGGAGCGACGTTAAGCGTATAGTCTCCACCGGCGACGCCGAGGACTACGTGCACCTCGAAGTCCTTTCGAGCGCAGGCGTCACGGCCGACATCGAGTACAACGGTGCTTTCCTCGATGGTAACGTCTCGCCGTCGTACACGCTCGTCGGCTCGCGCGGCGTATTCAGGGTAATGCAGGGTGAACGGTCCGGCTTGATGACGTTCCTGCCCCCGTCGTACAGGCTGCCGAGAATGCGAACCACAGTGAGGACGCCTCCGCTTGCCGAACGCAACGAGAAGGTTCCAACGGCCAGCGAGACCATTTCGCTCGATCCCAGCGCCGAATGCGGCCTGCGGCTTTTCTGGAAATCCGTATCAGCCGCGTCCAGGAAGGGCGCGGCAATGCCCTCGTCGCTCGACGAGTCGATAGAGGCGGTGCGATTCATGCAGCTTGTAAGGAAGTCAAGTCAATTCGGAAGGTAGCAAAGATGAAATCCCAGATCAACATACTCCGCCAGCTCCAGGAGCTTGTGCTTACGAGAGACGAACACCAGCAGTCGGGCGACGGCAGCCATCTCGACCAGATCAACAAGTCCATTTCGGAACTGCAGAAGAAGCTCCAGCCGCAGGTTTCCGGCATATACGAAAGGCTCTACGCCAAGAACCACATCGTGACGGCGGCGATGTCCAACGGATGCTGCTCCGTCTGCGGAATGCAGGTGCCGATTGCCCAGTCGCAGCAGGTAAAGCTCGCCCAGCATCTCGTCACGTGCTCGAGCTGCGGCAGGGTGCTTTTCGAAGGCGACGTCGCGGAGGCGAGAAGGGTGCAGGACAAGGTTTCACGCGACGACGCAAAGACGGGCATCTCCCGCTTTTCGGCCGAAGAGCTGATGGTGGCAGACCTCGGCGCCGCGACGCGCGAGAAGGCCATAAGGGTGCTTGCGGACGCGATGGAGGGGCATAAGTTCATCGAGAACGCCGACTCCCTGGTCACCGCCGCGCTCGAGCGCGAAAAGGTGCTTTCCACAGCCCTCGGCCACGGCATCGCCTTCCCCCATGTGAGGGGGGTGGAGGGCGGCGGCCTTGCTCTTGCAATCGGAATTTCGAAGAAAGGCATCGACTGGGATGGCGAGATGGTGAACATCGTTGTCCTTTCCGCCATTCCAGTCGCGGTATCCGCGTTCTACTTGCGACTCATGGCAGGTCTCTCCAGGAGTTTCGCAAAGAAGGAGACCCTGAAGGCGCTTGTCTCGGCAGACTCCCCGAAGGCCCTTTGGAAGGTTGTCGTAAAGGCCACCCGCCGCGAAGTCAAATGACAGCGATTGCCGCCATCATGCTTGCAGCTGCGACAACGCACGTGAAGTCGCCCTACCTCAGCGCAGCGGCGGCCAATGCCGCGGACGGCCGCATCATCATGGCGGAAAACGCCGACGCCGAATGCTATCCGGCTTCCTGCACAAAGCTGATGACGCTTCTCCTTGCGCTAGAGGCCGTGGAGAAGGGCGCCATCTCGCTTGACGACATAGTGCCCACTACGCCGCTCTCCGAGAGGGAAAGACCGTCGAGAATCGATTTCACGCCGCCCAGCGGAATGTCTCTCGACGACCTCCTCAAGGCCCTGATGGTCAAGAGCGCCAACAACGGCGCGGTGATGATTGCCGAGCACGTGGCTTCGCGCCTCCACCCCGAGGCCACGAACGGCGTTGCGAGGCTGCAGGCGTTTGTCGGCGACATGAACAGAAGGGCGAAGTCGCTTGGAATGAAGAGGACCCTCTTCACGCGCCCCACCGGCTATCCGCCGGAGCCGGGATCCAGACGCAAGTTCGACACGTCCACGGCGTGCGACATGATAAGGCTCGGCTGCGAAGTCGTCAAGCACCCAGCTGCGCTTAGATACACGTCGCTGGAATTCTGCAACGTCAAGGAGAAGCCAAGCGGCAAGCCCCATGTGTACAGGACACACAACAAGCTTCTGCTTTCGTCTTCCAAGTACAAGCTCGCCGGTGTCGACGGGCTCAAGACGGGCTTTCACAACGCCGGCGGATGCTCAATCGTCCTTACTGCGACGAACAGCGTGGGAAGAAGGGCGATAGTGGCTGTGATGGGCAGCCCCTCCGGGGCGGACCGCGACAGCGCCGCCTACAAGTTCATGGTTGACTCCCTGAAGAGCCTCGAGTTCTGATTACTCCGGGATTACCCAGAGCGAGTCGCCGTCCGAGTCCTCTACGTCGTCGTCGCTGTCAAAATACCTGATTGCGCCGTCTTTGCGCTTCTTCTGGCCGGGGATTGACTGCTGTGCGGGTGATGGCTGCACTGCTGCGGGCCCGGGAGAAGGGGTCTCCTTCGCCGCAGCGGGCTTCGTTACGGGTGCCGACCGGGATTCCTTCTTCGCGTAGTATTCAGGGTAGAGCCGCTGTCGGTGCAGCTCTTTCGCCTCGTCCTTCAGTTTCTCGCGTTCAGCTGCAAGTCTTTCCCTTTCGGCGGCGAGAAGGGCGCGGATCTTCTCGATCTTAGCCTCGTTCTCGCGCATCTTAGCCTCGCTCTCCCTCATGGCTGCCTCGTTTGCGCGCCTTGCTTTCTCGTTGGCCTCGCGTTCCTCGTCGATCTTGGCGCGTCCCTGCGCCTGGGCCGCCACGATTTCGCTGTTGCGGCGCTGTTCGTTGGCAAGAAGCTTCTGCTGCTCGGCAAGCTGGTTCTGAAGGGCGCTCATGGCGTCCTTCATGACGTTCATCGCGGCTTTCCCCTCTTCAGATTCCTGGCGAGGCCTCTCGCGGTCCTTCATCGCGTACTCGACAAGACGGTCGTTCAGTTCCTGGTTCTTGTTGGAAAACGCCATCATCCTGTTTTCGAACTTGTTGGAGATGACCGAGATTATGAAAAGGAAGAGAGCGACGAGCATAATCGTCGTAAAGCCGAAAACGACGCTCAGCCAGACTATTCTGCGGCGCGCCTTGGACTGCTCCGCATCAATGTACTGCTGGAATGCCTTGAGGACGGGAAAGTCCTCGGCTGCGTCGGACTGACCGTAGATGCTGACTGCATTCGTTGCTTCTGTGTTTTCCATTTTACCCCACCCCCGTTAATTGCGCATAATCTGCATTATGTAAACTACGGATATACGTACCAATTTACTACCTGCCTGGGCAACTTTTTCCTAAGTTCGTAAAGCCTCCCGAGCTTTACCGCCCCGCTGGCGAATACTAGGCATGTATCCTGCTGCTGGAGCTTTACATTCTCTCCTGCTCCAAAGGTCTTTTCGACTAGCTTTGGCTCGGTGCTTGAAGTGTCTGACCAGTCAGCATCGATGACGGTGATCCTGTCCTCGTTAGGCGAGTTGCCAAGCTTGATCTCGACAGGCTGCGCAAGACGCATCTTCCTGTCCTTCCACGCCTCAAGCGGGAGGAAGGACGAATAGAAGAACTGGCCAGGGACAAAACCGTTGACCTTCGTACGCGGCGAATCTATCGCCCTCAGCGCCTTTGCGATCTCGATCGCCTCCGAAAGCCTGAGGTCTGGAGAGAAGTCCGGGATGACGGAAAGAGGTTTCGCGGCCGCCCTTTCGCGCATTGCCTTAAACGTCGAGACCGCCGACTCAGCCGATGAGAACTTTGCGGCATACGGCTCGTCGGCGGAATCGGGCACAAGCGTAAACTTGAATTCCACCTTCTCGCCCTTCTTTAGCTTCTTTTTCGCCTTGAACCTGCCGTATGTCGGCGACTGGTCGAGCGAGTCGTCGAACTGCAGAAGCGACTGCGGTAGGTTGTAGAACGCAAACACCGAAAGCGGCATATTGGTCGCGGCGACGGGAGATCCGTCTGCATGGCGCGTGCCGCCGGCATATACGACGGCTGGCATGTTCGTGCACCTCAGGTCTGCTATGAAGCCGGATAGGTCGGGCTCGATCTTCACCCTCGGCCCTACAGGGTAGAACGAACAGAACTTCACCGGCTCGCCCTTCGGGAAGCCCGCCTTTTCGAAAGCGGCGGCAATTTCGCCGACATCCGCCACGGTGGTGAACATCGTCTCGTATTCATGGTCTGAACCAGGCCCGAGAAGGAAGAACTCGAGCTCCTGGTCGACGCCGGGATCGACCGAGACGGCCGTGAGTCGAACGCATTTCGCCGAGGGGTCCGCGACGACGCCCGCCGCGAACAACGCTGCAAGTAGTATGTTCATTTGAGCCTTTCCACCGCCCTTTTGAAGCCGTCGGCGCTTCGCCTGATGATCTTTTCGTCAACGCTGCACGAAAGCCGGATGTAGCCGGCGAACCCGAACCCCCTTCCGGGCACTACGAGGATGTTCTCCTCGAGAAGCGCCTGGACGAACTCGGCGTCGTCCGGGACGGGGCTCTTTGCAAAGAAGTAGAAAGCGCCCTTCGGCATCTCGAACTCTATGCCCGCGCTGGAGAGGACCTCCGCCATGAGGTTGCGGCGCCTAAGGTATATGTCGAGGTCGACCGTCTCGTCGACGAGCGCCGCGGCGAGACGCTGGCCGATTACAGGGGCGTTCACGAAGCCGAGCGTGCGCGTTGAAAGCGCAACCGCCGCGACGAGCGTGTCGCCGTCGGGCATTTCGGGATGGACGAGGAAGTAGCCGATTCGCTCGCCCGCAAGCGAGAGGGTCTTCGAGAAGCTCCCCGCCACGCACGCGAACTTCGTAAGCGGCAGCGCCGCGGGCACCTTCGCGCCGTCGTAGGCGAAGGCCCTGTACGGCTCGTCGAAAAGGAGGAAGAGCGGCCTGGTGCGGTTGGCGTTCACGTTCTCGACGAGGTCGGCAATCTGGCGAAGGGTCTCTTCGTCGTAGATTGCGCCGGTCGGGTTGTTGGGCGAATTGAGGATGATCGCGCGCGTCTTAGGCGTAATCGCGGCGGCTATGGCGCGAACGTCGGGCGCAAACGTCGGGGGAATCGAGGGAACGGCCTTGAGGACGCCGCCAAAGTGCCCCGCGTACGCGCCGTACTCCACGAAATACGGCGCAGGCGTCACGACTTCGTCGCCCGGCTCGATCACTGACCTGAAGAAGCTCACAAGCGCGCCCGCCGCGCCGACGGTCATCACGACGTCCTTGCCCTGCACGGGCGTTTCCTGCTGGACCGAAAGGTGCCGCGCCATCGCCTCTCGCACGTCGGGTATGCCGGCGTTCGGGCAGTAGCCGAGCCCAAGCGGGCGGACGGCCTCGTCTGCAATGCGCTTCCGGGCCGCGCAGGTCGCCGCTGGCGGCGGGACGTCGGGGTTGCCGAGGGAGAAGTCGCAGACCGCCTCCTCGCCGAACTCCCTCTTGAGCTCAAGCCCCTTCTCGAACATCTTCCTAATCCAGCTCGACGACGCCATCGAGTTCTTAACGGCTGTTGTGACCGTCTGCATGGTCAATCCCTCAGATATGCGCTGTAGGCGCGGTAGGTCTGCCAGCAGTCGAACTTCGACGCAAGCTCCCACGGCGCGTGCATGTTCCAAAGCCCCGTGCCCATGTCTAGCACCTTCATGCCGAATCTCGCCATGTACTGCGAAATCGTGCCGCCGCCGCCCTTCTCCATCCTCCCGAGTTCGGCCATCTGCCAGACGACGCCGTTTTCGTCGAGTATGCGGCGGATCTCCGCCACGAACTCCGGTGCGCAGTCGCTCGCGCCTCCCTTTGACGTGCCGCCGGTGTATTTCGAGGCGCAGGGTCCCTTGTGGAAGCGCGCCTTGTTGCCGGTGGAGTCGACGTCGGGGAAATGGGGGTCGGCGATCGCCGTCACGTCGGCCGAAAGCATCGTCGACTTTTCGAGGGCGCGCCTCGTCATGATGTCCCTCGCGCCCTTCTCCTGGAGCTCGATGAGCTCCGCCACCGTGTTCTCGAAGAAGGAGCTTTGCATCCCCGTCGCGCCCATGGAGCCCACTTCCTCCTTGTCGCACATGAGAATCGAGGCCGTCACGCGCGGGGGCTTCTCCGCCGCGACGTCGGCAAGCGCCATAAGCCCAGCAAACGAGCAGACCCGGTCGTCGTGCCCATAGCCCGCGATGAGCGACCTGTCGAAACCGACTTCTCGCGGCATTCCCGCAGGCACTATCTCGAGCTCGGCCGAAAGAAGGTCCTCCTCGTCGATCTTGTAGGTCTTCTTAAGGTATTCGACAAGGCCCTTCTTGTCGCCCTTCTCCTCGTCCTTCCCTGGGCGAGTCCAGCAGACGACGTCAAGGTCTTCTGCGGGGAAGAAGTCGTCGCGCTTCTTCTCGGCCTGGTCCTTGCCGAGATGCGGCAGTATGTCGCTTATCATGAACACGGGGTCTCCCGGCCTGTCTCCCACTTCGATCTCCACGACCTCGCCGTTCTTCCTGACGACGACACCGTAGAGCGCAAGCGGCAGCACGAGCCACTGGTACTTCTTGATCCCGCCGTAGATGTGGGTGTCCAAATAGACGTAGCCGCCCTTCTCGAAGAGCGGGATGGGCTTAAGGTCGAGGCGCGGCGCGTCAGTGTGACCGCCAACGACCCTGAGCCCCGTCGAGGAGATCGGCGATGTTCCGACGACTGCCGCCATGAGCGTTCGCCCGCCGCAGCCGCGGTAGACCTTGTCGCCTGGCTTAAGGGCCTTGAAGGTCGAAATCTCCCTGAAGCCGCGCTTTTTCAGCATTTCGACGCTTCTCGAATAGCTGCGGCGTTCCGTCTTTGCGTAGCCGAGGTAGTCTAGGTACTCCCGGCAGTACGATTCTTTCGTCATGAATTTTTTCTTCATGAGCGTATTATATCAAAATCCCGCGCCTGAGCAAAGGGAGTTTTTCATTTCCCGACGCAAAAACGGGAGAAGAGCATGTCCAGCATGTCGGCAGAATACGTTGCCCCTGCGATTCGTCCGAGAATGTCGGCGCAAGTGCGCACCGAATTGGCGGGAACCACCATGTCGCGCCAGTCGCGGCCACGTTCCAGCGCCTCCTTCGCCGCCATAAGCGAATCTATTGCGCGGCAGTCCGTGCGCGGCTGCAGGACCGAGACGCGGGCGGCAATAGCATTGCGCAGCTCGTCCAGGCCTTCGCCTGTCTTCGACGAAACGTTAAGCCCATCTCCGCGGGAGATGTCGCACTTGGAATGCACCTTGAGCGCTCCGGGAATGTCCGCATCCAGCGCAAGCACGACGTCGGCTGCAGCCGCGAGGTCGCGCGCCCTTCTCACGCCCTCCCTTTCGATTTCCCCTTCGGCTTCCCGGATCCCGGCGGTATCCGCAAGCCTTACCGGGTATCCGCCGAGGTCAATCCACCCATCGATGGAATCGCGCGTCGTGCCGGGCGTCGCCGAGACAATTGCCCTGTCTTCGCCAAGAAGCGCGTTCAGCAGGGAGCTCTTTCCCGCATTTGGCGGGCCGGCTATTACGACAAGTGCGCCGTCCTGCATAAGCCTGCCACGCCGCGCCTCGTCTGCCGCTCTAGCGACGCCCTTTGCGAGAGCGTCATACGACGACTTGCAGGACGAAACGAACTCTTCCACGAGGTCAGAATCGTCGACGTCGAGAGAATGCTCCATTTCCGCAGAGAGGTCGAGTGCTTCCCTGTACAGTTCTGCGAGAGCCGCCCTGCGGCGGCCATCGAGCCGGGAAAGCGCATCGTCCGCGGCGGCGGAAGTGCGGGCGTTGACGAGATCCAGCACGGCCTCGGCCCCCTCGTAGTCGATTTTGCCGTTCAGGTATGCCCTCTCGGTGAATTCGCCCCTCCGTGCAAGCCTCGCCCCGGCCTCGAAGCACGCCTCGAGAACGCGGCGAGGCGCGACCGAGCCACCATGGCAGTGGAATTCCACTACATCCTCGCCCGTATATGACCTTGGCGAGACGAATGGCAGGCAAAGCGCCTCGTCGAGGATTCCCCCCTTGGCATTCCGTAGCCTTGCAAGGCGCGCCCGCCCATGCTCGGGCTCGATGCTCGCAAGGCGCTTCAGCACCTTGAATGCATCTGGCCCGCTGACCCTGACTATCGCAACGCCAGCACGCCCAGGGGCCGTCGCCGTCGCCGCTATTGTATCGCGCATCATTTAACCGTAATAGCCAGCCCGCTCGGCAGCCAGACAATCTGGCCGCCCTCGCTGTCGTCGACGGTCCCGGCCCAGCCCCTGCGGTTCTTGTGCCTGTGCGAGCGGATGTAGAGCGTATTGCCGCGAAGGATAATCCTGCCGCCGGACTCAAGCGAGACGTCGTTGACCGTTGCGTCCGCAATAAGGTTGATCTTGCCGGAGTTCTTCACGACGAAATCGCACGTCTTCAGCACCTTCGCGTTGTCGCCGCCCCTTGAGGTATCAACCGGCAGATCCGCGCCGTAGATGCCGCTGGCGCCCGTCCCATTGTCGTCAAGGACGATGCGCGGGGACGCCCCTGGCACAATCCATGTTACCGAGCCTGCGCTGCCGCCGGGCGCAGTCATCACGCCGGTAGACCTTCTGTAGCACCCGCCATATGCCGTTGCAGAGCCAGTATAGCCCGAGAAGTCCCCGGCCGTCGTCCTTTCTATCGCGATGCGCCCGCCGCCGCCGAGAAGGTTGGAATAAGTGTCGTCGGTGCCGTTTCCGCCGCGCGCATAGATGCCGCCCTTGCCTGCCAGGCTGCCGCACTTTATCCAGACGCTGCCGCCCGATGCGCTGTAGTGGCTGCCGCTCGTAGTGCCGTCTGCGGAAACTGTGCCCTCGTGGTACAGCTCGCCCCCGACGACAAGCTTCACAACGCCGCCGCCCACAGTGCCATTGCCGTTCTTGCCGCCGGATCCATACGTCGTGGGCGCGACAAACGAGCCATAGCATCTTCTGATGTCGGAATACCCGTTAAGCGGCGATCCGCAGCCGCCGTGCGAAGCGCCGACGGAGACCTGCCCAGGCGTTGCCGTGCCGTTTGCGTTAGAGAATCCCCTGCCGCTCACGTTTATCTTGCCAAGCGCGCTTATGTACATGTCGCCCGCGACGGAAAGGTCGACCTTGTACGTTCCGGAAGCGCCTATCGAAGTATGCGTGATCGTGCCTCCGTCGTCGACCATGCAGTACCCGCCGACCGTCGCGGGAACGTCGAGCGTAAGGGTGGCGTTCGTGCCTACGTAGAGCGGCCCGCCGATGGCAAGGCTGCCGTTCGCCCTGAACGAAACGGCCGAAGCGCCGCCGCCGAGGAAAAGCCCGCCTACCTCCGTGTCCGAGGATATCGTTATCGTCGCGGCAGAGGATATTTCGGCAACGTCGTTCGCGCCCGGCGCGACGCCGCCCGCCCAGTTGTTCCCGTTCGCGAATACGGAATCATTGCCTTCGCCCGTCCATACGAAAAGCCCCGTGCCGAAGTCGCAGTTGTAGTTGCCTTCCCCCTCGAAGAACGGCGCGGCGACATAGAGCGTACTGCCGGCCCTCGCGTCGACTCCGGCGAGGCTCACGCCCTTCGCGCGGGCGAACTTTGCCGCGTCAAGCGACAGCGCGCCTGAAATGACGAGACCGACGGCAGAGCCGACGGTGCCGTCCGCGACAAAGGAGTTTGCCGAAAGCGCCGCCCCGCTCGCGAACGCAACGGACGCCTGACCCGACATCGAAAGCGCGTCGCCAACACTTGCCGAGCCGCTCCAGACGACGTTGCCGCCCGTCTTGGCGAACTGGAGCTTCCAGAATTGAGCGTCGAGGCTTATCGTCTGGTCGGAATCGCCGGATATGACGAACGTGCTTCTCGCGGGGACAAGGGAACCTGCCGCCATCACGACGTTCGCGGCGGAGACGTCTATGCGCTCCTTCCCGCTCGCCACGATCTGGCCCTGGACATTCAGGGAACCTGTGACGGCGAGGTTGTCGCCGGAAAGTACGAGCTTCGCGCCCGATTCGATGCTAAGCCCGGAAAGCTCGACGTCTGTAGGAAGCTCTGGGTCGTTTTCCGTCGCGGGGATTATCACGTTGTCCGTCGAAAGCGGCGCGCGCTCAAGGCTCCAGTTGGTCGTCTCCTGCCAGTTTGAGTCTGTCGTGCCGAGCCACGTGTTCTCCTGGCCCACTTCCACCTGGAGAAACCTCCAGTTCGTGCAGGTCTCCGGAGTGCTCTCGGCAGAGTCCGTGGCGACGATCTCCTCGCCCGTGGAGGCGTTGGAGTATTCCGCCGTGACGTATCTAACGTTGTAGGAGGTTAGTCCAGTCACGGGCACTTTGAGCTTCCACTCCTCGCCCGCGACGGCAGGGCGCAGGTTGAGCTTCGTCGTCTCGTCGCCCGTCAGGGTGAAGGTGCCGCTGCTCGCGATCGTAAGCGAGTTCGTGGTGCCGGTGCCGAAGTAGAGCGTCTTCCCGGGAACTTCGCAGACAAACGAGGCGAAGGTGTTGTTCCCGTAGAAATATGCGTCTGCAAGGCCGTTGACCACTACCCCGCCCGAAGCGGCGCAGGTGAATGTCGCGTTTGCCATGGTCTTCCAGCCGCGGACTATGTTCATTATCGCCCCGGACAAGTTGAGCTTCGCCTTGTTGACGACGACATCGCCCACGTCGAAATCGCTGACTGCCGTAACCTGCGAGCTACCGCCGACCATTATGTCCGTATATTGGTCGGTAGTCAGGTTCCTTACTATGAGAGTGCCTTCGTTGTCCGCCTGGTCGCCCGTCTTAAGGTAGATGGTGCCTGCGCCGCCCTTGCACGTGCCGTTGTTGTACTTGCCGCCGTACGCGGTTATGTTGTCGATGTTGAAGTTGCTGAAGTCCGCGCCGCTTCCCGTAAGCCAGATTGCGATTCGCCCGCCGCCGCCTGGCGAGACGTTCGTGGCGTGATTCTGGTTGCCGCCATTTGCCGCTATCGTTCCCGTGCCGGATATGGAGGCGCCCGTAAGCCAGATACTGCCGCCAGAGCCGCATCTGTAGTTGACTGTCGAGCCATTGCACGTAATTGAGCCGTTTATCGTCATCGCCCCGGTTGCGGTTATGCGTATCGCGCCGCCGCCATTGCCGCTTTTTGTGCCATTGCCGGCCGAGCCGTAGTGCGTCGGCCGCCTTATGGACCCGTAGCAGCATGCCCCGCCGCCAAAGGCGCGGCCGCCGTACGCTCCGCCCTGGCCGCCCGTCTTGCCCTTCGTTTCGTTTCCTCGCCCGGACGCCGTGACGGTGCCGCCCGAATCAAGCGTGAAAGCCCCTGCGATATTGAGGTTCATCCTTGTGGACGCGCCTGAAAGATGCGAGAGCGTGCCTCCAGAGGCGATGCGCACTGACCCGTTAACCTGCGCGCTCGCGTCTACGTAGAGCTTCTGCCCGGAACCCACTACAAGCGTCTCGTCGCCGTTCGCGCCTACTGATATGGTCGCCCCCGAGGAGCGAAACAAGAGCGGGACGTCCGGCATTCCGTGGATGAGCTTTGCCGTCGTGGTGGAGCCGATCTCCAGCCCGCCCATCACGGTAAGCGACGAGTTTGACTCCTGCACGATTTCAGGCAGGTCGTAGGTTCTTCCTATGTCGAGCTTTGCCTTCGCCTCTGGGCGGAAGATTATCTTCTTCGGCGTGACGTCGAATATGGAGCTTGAAAGGATGGTCGTCTGGTCATACGACGTCTTGTCGCTCGCGAATCCGCCTTCGCACCCGTCGATTATGAGAGTGCCGCACTTGGCGCCATCCGCCTTTTCCTCGATGTAGATGGTTCCGCCGGAGCCGTCGCCTGCGGCAGATGATCCCGTCTTGCCGCCAAGCTTCGCCTTCACCGTGCCCGTGAACGATGAAAACGCCGCGCCCGTACCAGTAAGTATGATTGCGATGCGCCCGCCGCCGCCGCCGATGTCATAGCCGGTATTCTGTCCGGTGCCGCCGTTTGCGTTAAGCGTTCCCGTTCCAGTCAGCGTGGCCGCCGTAAGGAAAATGCTGCCGCCCGAGCCGGTATGGTAACTCCCGGGGTCGGCGCCAGTCACGTCAATCGTGCCGTTGACGACCATGTCGCCCCCTGCCGTTATCTTTATCGCGCCGCCGCCCCCGCCGTTTCGCCCGCCGGAGCCGATGGTAATGGGCCCCGAGACAATGCCGTAGCACTTGATTGTATTGGCCTTTGTCTGGAAGTAGCTGCCGCTACCGCCATGTGCGGCGCAGTCGTTCGACGATGCTCCGCCTGGGCCCTGCTGAGAAGGGAAGCCCTTTGCCTTCAGGTCCACAGTTGCGCCCGCGCCAATCGTCACGTCGCCGCCTGCCTCGACAAGCAGCCGGAAAACGCCATATCCCAATTTATATGCATTTGTATTCTTCTTCGCATTAGTGTCGAAAATCGAGTTCCCGGATGTTGTCCATTTGCCAGAGTTGACGATTATATCGCCTGTGGCCTTGAGGACTCGCGTTTCGCCGCTGTCCTCCGTATAGCCGTAGATTGTGGTGCTCATCCCGCTCTTCTTGCCGGTCTTGAACGTGACTGTGCCGGTGTAGCCGTCCTGCTCCCACGAATTGACGTAGATGTTGAGGTCCCACGTCATCGCGGCAGTTCCCGAGGTAAGGTGGATGTCGTCGCCGTTTGTAGGCGCGGCAGTCGAGACGACAGTCAGCCCCGCGTCGTCGCACCAGCTGCCTGCCGTGGACGCATTGGCGCCTGCCGCGCCCGTCCAGTACTTGTCGGCCGAGAATATAGGCAATGCAAAAGCAATTGCAGTAAGAAATGCAAGGTGTTTTAGGCGTATGTATCTATTCACGACAAACCCTTTCCTATTGTTTGCCAATATTATACAATATCCACCCCCGCCTTGTCAAATTACAAGCCAGGACCTTCGACTTCTCCGTCTTCCCGCCCCAGTTGAGCAGATGGCGGTCTCCGACAAGCCGCACGATGAAACCAAGGCCGTGCCTTATGGGGAGCCTCCTACTTGGCTGGGCGGCGCGGCCGTGGAATGGTGCGTATGCCCATCTCCCGCAGCGAGCGATTGCGCTCCTCCCACAAGGCCGGGTCGTTCACTGCCTCAAGCTCGTTCTGCACCCTGCGGTAGATAAGCCGCTCCTCTTCCTGGCGCTCCTCGAGCCTGCGCATGAACATCGCCGCAGTCCCCTCGCCGTCAGACATGTATTCGCGCAGCTCCTCCTTGATGCCGTTCACAATCGCCTTCAGCTCCGCGACTTCGCGCGGGTCGGTCTCGTGAAAGACGATCTTGTTCGTCAGGCAGGCCGTCAGCTCGTCTGGCGACCTGAACGAAACGGCCGGGGCCGTAGACGAACCGGGCATAGCATACGCCGCGAGATACCGCTCCCCCTTGTTCGTGAACACGCCCGAAAAGCCGTCGGCCGACATCTCGTCTATTATCGCCGGGTCGCCGTATATCTGGTGGCGCTGCGACAGGTTGCCAGGAGCGCCCTCGATCACCACCGGCCCCGTCTTCGACCTCAGCGCAAGCGCGGCGGAAAGCGCGGCAAGCGCAACGATGACGAACCAGCGCTTGCCCTTGCCGATCAGCTTGTTGAATAGGCCCGGCGCTTCCACAAGGCGGCTCGGCCTTATCCCGCGCGACTTCAGGATCGCGTACGCGTCGTCCCTGTCGGCGGCATTGACCATGCCGTCGTGCAGTACGTTGTCGCCTGTGCGATACTGGTAGGTGAACTTCATTCGCCTGCGTGGGAAGCGCTGGACGGGCAACTGGCCCTACTTGCCGCCCTCCTTGCGGCGCCTCGACTCTGGCACTATCTTTATCGGCTTGGTCGGCATCTGGTGGACCTTGTCCCAGATGGCCTTCTGCACGTCGTTCGTGGGCAGCGGCGCCCACCCCTCTTCGCAGGCGTCGTAATAGGAGCCTCGCCTGCACTGCTTGTAGCCTGCCTGCGCCATGTATGCGCCGACCTTCATTATCGCCTCGGGCGAATACTCGCGGCAGACGAGCGCGTCGATGCCAGAAAGCCCCACGGCCGTCTTCATCACGCACTGCGGCATCATCTGGCTGTCGCCTATGCCGTGGATGTTTGCGAACGTTCGGAAGACGAGCTTCTCGCAGCGCGTGGCGAGCTTTTCCGTGTCGTCGGCGAAACTCGCGACGTTGAGGAAGGCCCATCCGTTCTCGCAGGCGCAGAGCGAAATCGGAAGCGCGGGGTCGTTCACGATCCACATCGCCCCCTTCGCGCCGAGCTTCTTGAGCTCGGCCTGCGCCGACTTTGCGTCTGGCGCCGTGCCGTCGACAAACTTCACGTCTATGGAGAATTCCGACGATATCACCGATATCGGCGCTTCGAGAAGTTCCTTCTTCACCGCGCTTTGCGCATTCACGAAAAAGAACCTGCCGTGGTCCTTCGGCCAAATCTCAAGCTGGCCGCCGTCGTCATCGTCCGCCGCCGCAACGAGCGAGCTGGCGCAAAGCGCCGCCGCCAAGATAGCCATCCTCTTCATTTCCATTCCCCTTTCCTTGTTCCCTCAGTTTTCCGGTTGGACGCCACAGTCGGCGCCGCCGTCGTCATCGAGGTCGGGCAGTATGTCCGCCTCGGAAATCTCAAGTATCCCCTCCTCCGCAAGGCGCTTGTTCATGTCCTTCATGACCTTTCTTGCGAGGTCGGCGTTGCCGTCCTGCTCGTAAACCCCCTTGATCGCGTCGATGAAGGAGTTCCTCGTCGCTGCCGCGCGCACCCTAAAGTCGTACGCGGCCCGTATCGAGTCGTTGACGGAAAGCCCCTCGCCCATGTTGCGCAGAAGCTCCATCTGCGCCTCGGCAAGGTTCTTCTTCGCCTCCGCGGTCGTCTCGCTGTCTGTGCTTTTCACAGTAAGCTTCCACTTCTTGAGCGACTCGAGAAACGCCGCGTTGCCGCCGTCGCTCTTCCCCTCCGACTCGTCGTCTTCGTCTTCGAACATGAAGCCGAATGGGATTATCGGGGGAACGTCCTCGCCGGGGACGATGGAGAGCAGCGAGCCGATGTCCTGGGCAACGGCGGTGCGCATCGCGTTGTCGGGATCGTCGGGATCGAGCGGAGGCACTATCCATTCAACGGCGTTCGTCACCGCCTTCCTCACGAACGGCCTTGCCTTTTCCCGGAATTCCGATGCGACCGCCTTTGCGCTCTTCGGCTTCACCTGTTCCCTGGCGTCCGTCTTTGCCGAGGGGGGCGGGGGCGTCTTGCCGCTCACCGTCACGGAAACCCTGCCTCCTGGCTTCAGGTTCAGGTTGCGCACGTCGACGCGGAAATACCAGATTGCCGCCGCGGCGACGGCACCGATCGCAACCACGCATGCTGCAAGCCGCTTCAGCCACCTTGCCGCGGCCGCCCCGTCGATTCGAAGGCGGTCGTTCCTCTCGGCGGCTTCGTCGATGCGCACGACGGAAAGCCCCTTTGCGCGCATCTCTGCGAAAACCGCCGTGCGATTCGGCGCCTGAAGCGTAAACGTCTCAAGCCCGCCCTTCTTGTTTCGTATCGTGACGCTCCACGTTGTCATGTCATCGGCTCCTAGTCTGCAAATCCCGTTCAAAGAATTCATTCAGGGCCTCCCCGATCGAAAGCCCCGACTCCCTGGCAATGGCCGCGACGTCGTCGTGCTCGACCTTGCGGCGGACTACGCCATGGCCTTCACACGTCTTGATGCGCACTTTGGCCCCGCTGGGGATTTCCACCGTCTCCTCGTGCCTGTCGAGGACCACCCTTCTGCAAATTCTCTCGCGAAGCCCAGTTGTCGAAGTGTGGCGGAATATCGCCGCCAGGACGTCGTCCCGCCTTGGCGGCGGCGCGAGCACTTCAAGAACAACGCCGGGGCGTCCTTTCTTCATCGTAGCCGGGAGGAAGACGACGTCGAGCGCGCCAGCCCCGAAAATGCGCTCGGAGGCAAATGCCATGTCCTCGCCAGTCATGTCGTCGATCGAGCAGCGAAACTCGCATACTTCGTCGGCTCCGCCGCTTGAAGGCTCGCCCAAGAACGCCCTAAGCACGTTTGCGCGCTCGGCAAGGTCGCGGCTGCCGGCTCCACAGCCGGATTTTTCCATCTTCATTTCGGGCATTTCACAGAATCTCGCCGCGAAATGCCGCAGAAGCGCCGCACCCGTCGGCGTGCACAGCTCGGCGGCGACCTCCCCGTCGCCATGCACCGGCATCCCCTCAAGGAGAATTGCCGTCGCGGGCGCGGGGACAGACACCGTCCCATGGGAGCAGCGCACCGTTCCGGCGCCAAGATTGACGGGCGAAGCCGTTATCTCGCAGGGCGACAGCCTCGAAACGAGAAGGCACGCGGCGGCAATGTCGGCAATTGCGTCGAGAGCCCCCACTTCATGGAAATGCACCTCCGCCACGGGCCTGCCGTGTGCGCGGCTTTCTGCATCTGCAAGAAGCCGGTATACGGCCTTTATGTCGCCCCGTACCTTCTGGTCGAGGCGAAGGGAATCTACAACGTGGAATATGTCGTCAAGCGAATGGTGGGCGTGGTGGTGGCGATGGCGGGACTGCTCCTCCTCGCCGTGGACTTTCACCACAAGGCGCGATGCCGCGATGCCGCACCTTTGAACGCGCTCAAGGGAGTACGAGACTCCGGGCATTCCAAGTGAGTTCAGGCTCTCGACGACGCGAGCGGCGTCAGGGGCGAGTTCGAGAAGCGCCGCCGCGATCATGTCGCCCGCCGCCCCCATGCTACAGTCGAAATGAAGCCTCTTCACCGCTGCCGAGCCCCCGTGTGGTTGATCTTGTGGGCGAGAATGCCCGCGCCAAACCCATTGTCGACGTTCACCACCGATACTCCCGCCGCACAGGAGTTGAGCATTGCAAGAAGCGCCGAGACGCCGCCAAGCGACGCTCCGTAGCCGACGCTCGTCGGCACTGCGACGACGGGACATGGAACAAGCCCGCCGATCACGCTTGCAAGGGCGCCTTCCATTCCGGCGACCGCAACGACAACGCTCGCCGACGCAAGCGCGTCCACGCACGAAAGAAGCCTGTCGAGCCCCGCCACTCCGACGTCGTAGAACCGCTCCACGCTGTTGCCGAACGTCTCCGCGACAAGCGCGGCCTCTTCCGCCACTGGGATGTCGCTCGTGCCTGCCGCCGCTACCGCCACCGTTCCCGCACCATCGGGCTTTCGCGCCTTGCCGAGCCGCACAAGCCGCGCATCGGCGAAATACTGAAACTCCCTGCCTAGGCGCCGCTTGAGGATGCGGGCCTTCGCCACGTCGACGCGTGTTGCGATTGCCGGGAGCTGCCCTTCGGCCCTGAGGACTGAAAGGATATCGCCTATCTGCGCGGCGTTTTTGCCTTCGCCATAGACGACTTCCGGGACACCCTGCCTCCGAAAGCGCCCAATATCTACTTTCGCAAAGCCGAGATCAGGCATATTGCGCCCGCGCAGGCCGTCTGTCGAAGATGGAGAACCCCGCATATGCAACGAGTCCAACGGCCACGATGATGCAGCCGAGGACGGTGTCTTCATGGCCAAGGTCGAGAAGCGGCTCGCCGTCGAGCCTGTTAGCGACGCAATCGACGCTCCACATGAGGGCGGCCCCCCAGAACATGAGCATCGCCGTGAAGAGCGGCCCTGTAGGCTTTCCGCGCCGCCTTGCCAAGGCCCAGAGAGCAGTGAAGACGGCCGCCGCCGTGATTGTCATGAGTTCGCACATGGCCTATGCTCCATGCGGCTCGACGGCCTTCGAGCGTTCGGCAATCGTCGAAATGACGACCATCGCCGCCCAGACGGCAACCAGGAGAACAGTCATCGCGACGCCCCTCGTCGCCATCTCGTGCAGCATCCCGGCCGTGTCGCCATCCCTGACTGCGGTGAGGAAGGGAGGCGAGAGGACGATTTCGCCGTGATAGACGTGCTCGATTGCGAGAAGAAAGCTCCCGCCGAACATCATCTTGCCGAGCCAGCCGATTTTCGAGACGAACGGATTGCGCGAGGAGCCGCGCAAGGCGCCAGTCGCCGCCGTTGCTGCAACAGCCGTGGCAAGAGGAACTGTGAAACATGCCATATTGAAATTTCCTTTCTGCTTTGCGTGAAGTATAACACATTCACAGCAGACAAGTCAACATTCAAGATGCAGCGCCTCTGCGCAGGGCAGTAGTGGGGGCAAGGGCCCTGTAGTCAGTAGTCGGCAATGCGCGCGGGCGCGGGCTTGAGCTTTTTCCCGGGGACGGCGGCAAGAAGCCTCTTCGTATAGTCGCTCCTGGGCGAGGCGAACACCTCTCCCGTTTCGCCAGAATCGACAGCCACGCCCTTCTCCATCACCACCACCCTGTCGCAGATGTTCTTCACGACCGCGAGGTCGTGCGCAATGAGGATTATCGAAAGCCCCTTCTCGCGGTTCAGGCGCCTCAGGAGATTGAGTATCCTCGCCTGCACGGAAACGTCGAGCGCGCTCACGGGCTCGTCTGCAACCAGAATGTCGCTTCCCGTGGCAAGCGCGCGCGCAATGGAGACTCGCTGGCATTGCCCGCCGCTCATTTCGCGCGGGTACTGGTCGAGCGCGGCAGGCGGGAGCCCCACCGCCTCCACAAGCTCCTCAGCCCTGCGGCCCGGATCCCGCTCGCCATTGAGCACAAGCACCTCGCATAGCGTCGCCCTTGCCGTCATGCGCGGGTTCAGGCTCCCGACGGCGTCCTGGAATATCATCTGCATCGTCGAAGACGGGTCAATTGCCACCGTGCCGGACGAAACCTCCTCCAGCTTCATCAGCGCCTTGGCTATAGTCGACTTCCCGGAGCCCGATTCGCCGACAATCCCCAGCACTTCCCCTTCCCTCAGGCAGAACGACACGCCCTTCACCGCCTCGTACCTGCCGTAGCAGACGCGAAGGCCGGAGACTTCGACAAGGTTCCTCTTCGCTGCGCCCACTGTCACCTGCGCTCCAAATCCATCGCCTTCACGCGAAGTTCAACGTGCGGGCCGCCGAAGTCGGAGGCCTCGATCGAAAAGACCGCCGACCTCGCCCTGGCGCCTGCGCAAAGATCGTCCACAAGGCCGCCCATGTTCCACCACACTGCCCTCATGCCGCAAAGCGAAAGCGCAAGGTGCTTGCCGTTCTGCCCGATCCTCCTTGCATCGGAGACCTCCGGCGCGGCAAACCTGAAAAGCGCCTCGGGGTTGCCTACCCCGCATGGCTCAAGAAGCCTTAGATCGTCCACGAGGTCGAGCGTCAGTTCGTCGGGCGTGACGTCGAGATCGGCCTCCATCTCCCCTGCGGCCTCGCCTTCCGGCATCCGCTCCCTGCAGTATCTGCAAAGCCGCCTGCGGAATTCGCCGACCATCCCCTCCTTCACGCTGAAGCCGCCTGCCGCGGCGTGGCCGCCGAACGACAGGAGGCATTCCGAACACGCCTCGAACGCCTCGCGGATGTTCAGCCATTCGGGCGAGCGAGCGCTGCCGTGGCCGCCGGCGATGACGCAGACCGGCGCGGCGCAGCCAGTCCTTTCGAGAATGCGCGAGGCGACGATGCCCGCGATGCCGGGATGTCCGTCGGGGAGGTCGAGGACCTGCGCCGCCGCCCCTTCCACGACAAGCGCCTCTGCCTTCTCGGTCATTTCCGCCTCGATTGCCTTGCGACTCTCGTTGCACGAATCGACGCTCTCTGCAAGCTGAGACGTCAGCGACGGATCGTCTTCAAGGACAAGGTTCAGGGCTACAACGGCGTCTGCAAGGCGGCCTGCTGCGTTGATCCTCGGGCCAAGGAGGAAGCCAAAGTCCCTTGCGACCGGCCTAAATGCCGCAGGACGGCCCGCCTTTGCCGCGAGCTGCCTAAGCCCCTCCGGCGCGCAGCGCCCGAACCGCCGGAGCGCCTCCGAGACGATTATCCTGTTCTGCCCCACAAGGGGCATGATGTCCGTCACGGTTGCAAGCCCCGCAAGGACAAGGAGAGGCCCCGCGACGCTGCCGCCGCCGTACAATCCGCGCTCCTTCGCCTTGCGCATGACGACGCTCGCGATCATGAACGCAACCCCTGCCCCGCAGAGGTCTGAAAAGACCCCCGCATCTCCGACCTTTGGGTTGACAACCACCGTCTCTGGGAGGACCGCGCCCGGGAGATGGTGGTCGGTCACGACGGTCTCTATCCCCGCCTCCTTGAGCCTCTTCGTCTCCGCGACGGAATTGATGCCGTTGTCGACGGTGACGACGAGCGAGACTTTGGGATTCTCGGCAAGCATCCTCGAAACGGAGGCCTCGCTCATTCCGTACCCTTCGCTCAGGCGGCGCGGCAGGAACGGAGTGACGTCCGCGCCAAGCGCGGCAAGCGTGCGGACGAGTATTGCGGTGGCGCAGATCCCGTCGCAGTCGTAGTCGCCGAAGACGACTATCTTGCGGCCGGCCGAGACAGCGGCGAGTATTGCGTCCGCCGCCTCGTCGGCGCACGGCAGCAGCGAGGCGTCGGCAAGGCCCTTCAGGGACGGATGCAGAAAGCCCTCGACATCTCCGATGCCGCGTCTTTCAAGTAGCCGCCTGAAGGTTTCGGTCACTTGACCTCAAGGCACCACTTGTGCACGTCCTTGATGGTCCCGTACTGGATGCCCTGCACGGTGTCGTAGAGCTTCTGCAGCGTCGGGTGGACGACGTCGGGGTCGGAAATCCTGATGACGTCCTTGCCGCGGGTTATCTCCCAGACGGGCGTGATGACGACCGCCGTGCCAAGCGCGGCGACGGCCTTGAAGCGCTTGATCTCCGAATACGGCACGGGGCGGCGCTCGACCTTGATGCCGAGGTCCTCGGCGCACTGGCGAAGCGTCATGTTCGTGACAGACGGGAGAATCGACTTGCTGTCGGGGGTGACGTATGCGCCGCTCCTGGAGATGCCGGCGAAGTTCGAAGTCGCGAACTCCTCGACGAACTTGTGGCTCTTGGCGTCAAGGTAGAGCTCGACAGGCCAGCCGTCGTGCTTGGCCTTCTCGTGCGCGAAAAGGCTCGCGGCGTAGTTGCCGCCCACCTTCACGTCGCCCATGCCGTGGGGCGCGGCGCGGTCCCAGTCGTCGAAGATGACGGCTCGGACGGGCTTCATCCCGCCCTTGTAGTACGCGCCGACGGGCATGACCATTATCATGAAAGTGTATTCCTTCGCGGGGGCGACGCCGATCTGCGGGCCCGTTCCGATCAAGAGCGGCCTTAGGTACATCGAGCCGCCCGTCCCGTACGGCGGCACGTATTCGGCGTTGCGCTTCACGACCGCCTTGCAGGCGTCGAGGAACATCTTGACCGGCACGGGCGGCATGCACGTGCGCTCGGCGGTGCGGTACATGCGCCTTGCGTTCTCGTCCGGGCGGAATATGACGATCTTGCCGCTCTTCTGGCGGAAGGCCTTGATGCCCTCAAAGCACTCCTGCCCGTAGTGGAGGCACGCCGCGCCGATGTGCATGTTGATGTACGGGTCCTTGACGAACTTGGGCCCCGACCACTTGCCGTCCTTCCACGTGAAGCGGATATGGCAGTTGACGTCCGAGAATCCGAACCCGAGGGTTTCCCACTTGATTCCTTTTTTAGGTTGTTTCATTTCCTTTTGCCTTTCTCAAATAGCGGGGCCGCAATCTGCTGAAGCTCCTGGTCGCGCTGCATGGTGGCGAACGTAGTCTTTCCGTCGACCCTGTACGCCATGACAAAGCTCCTCTCGGCATCCTCGCGCCTGCCGGACCTGAACTGCAGCCGCGCAAGGTCGAGCCACGCCGTATGATCGCCCTGCGGCTGCATGGTGAGGTACCGCCTGAGCGCAGTCTCCGCGTCGGCGGAAAGGTTGGCGTCCATGAGGATGCGCGAAATCGTCCTGAGCTCATGGGGGTTCGAGGCCTTGTCTACGAGATGGCGCATGATGTCGCCGGCCTCGGCCACGCGGCCAATGGAATAGTAGCACGTCGCAAGGGAAAGTTTTGAGGCGTCGTCGAGCTTTCCCGCCCTGAGCTTCGGCTCAAGCTGCGCTATCGCCGAAAGCATTTGCTTCGTGCGCGTCACGTACTCGCGCATGTTCTTTGTGCGCCTGTTGTTCGGGTCGAGCGCGTCAGTCATGTCCATTAGCTCCAGGACGACGTCCCAGCGCCTGCGCGGGAGAAGCGTCTCCTGCGCGTACCTGAACACGGCCTCGGGCGAGATCGGGTATAGAAGGCAGGCCTCCCTGTACGCCTGCGACGCGTCGCGCATGCGGTGCTCGCGGGCGTGGAGGCCCGCTATTGCCGAGCGCAGCTTCGAGAAGCTCTTCTGCGCGGCGAAATCGCGCCTGTACATCGGGTCGTCGAGAAGGCGGCGGACGTACCAGTCCCAGAAATCGGCGTCCTGCGCCGCGCGCTTCTCCGAGACGCGGCAAGGATCCTTCTCTATCTTCATGACAAGCCCGTGAGGGACGAGATACGCGTACATCCACGGGATGACGTAGCTTTCCTCTATGTAGAAGGCGCGGTTCGCTTTCTCGTGGTCGAACATCATCTTCGTGAGGATGCCGTTGATCTCCATGACGCCAAGCGCGCCGGTAACCTGCACTCGCCCGTTCTCGATCTTGAGGTCGCCGTTCGCCGGGCGGACGCCGCGCTGCACTTCGTCGACGTAGATGTTGAACGCCTCCGCGCTGTCCTCCTTCGAGGGTATCCAGATCTCGTCGCCGTAGAGGTCGCGCTCGACCGACATGTACGTGTCGTCAGCGAGCGCGTTCTGCGTAATGAGATACACGTCGGGGCGGTAGTCGGCGGAGTAGATCATGTACGTCGGCACGAAACGGCCCGGGTCGGTGCCGCCGAAGAAAAGCGCGTGCTTCTCCATCGCGGGCGGGTACGACGGGTCGGGCAGAGGCTCTTCGTCCGCAACAAGCTGCTGCTCGATCGCCGAGGCGCCCTCGAGCTGGTATGCGCCGAACTGCCAGCCGAACGTGTGGCCGTTCTGCTCGCAGCCGCCAAGCTCGAACACCATCCTGTCGTCGGTCCAGTTCTGGATCACGGGATACGCGAAAGCGACGACGACTGCCACGGCCGCATAGCCAAGCGCGAAGCTCCTGCCGCGCCGCACGGCGCACGGCGAATCTGCCTCGGCCCCGCGCACGAGGAACTTCAGGGCGAGCGCACCCGCGAAGACAAGCCCGTACCCTATCCAGAGCGCGATCATCGCGTGCGACGAAATGAACTTCACCTTCTGGATGAACCCGTCCTGGATGTCGCCCTTCACGTTCGCAAGGAGGATGAGGAGAAGCGACATCATCATGAAGCACGCCGCCGCCGCGCCCATCCACTGCCAGAACGTCTTGCGGTGTCTGGCTGAGACGACCCAGTGGCCGGAAACGAACGCAACAGGCACAAAGAAAAGGAGAAGGTCCGTGAACTGCACCCTCACGTCGCCGAGGTAGTGCATCATCTGCTTGCCGACGAAAGAGAAGAACTCCGAGACGGAATGGAAGCTCGGCACGCCGATTGCCTCGTACTGCGCGCGCATGAGGGCGTGCTTGAACCCTTCCCACGTGCGGGGATAGCCCCAGTTCATGGGCGGGTTCCGCAAGTCCGAGACTATCGGCATATAGACGTAGAACGAAACGCCGAGCTGCGTGAAGAAGACTGCGCCCGCGACGCTGCGGCCGTTCGGAAGCGTTATCCACGCAAGGGCGAGAAGGATGAAGTTCCACACAACCGGCCACCAGAACCACCACGAGCACGGGTGCGTAAGGCCGTTCATCGCGCCGCGCCCGAGAAGTATGAAAAGCGCGATGTGGAGCCCGGCGACGGGAATCGCGAACGAAAGGCCCTTCGGCAGGAACGCGCAGATTGCGAAAAGCGCCGCGACAAGCGAGATGAAGACAAGGGTCGACTTCGCCCACGGGAACTGTACGCCGTGGTAGCCGAGGTCGCCCGCCTGCGGAACGGCGAGGGCGCAGAAGATAGCAGCGACCGAAAATGCGATGGAGGCGTAGAACCACTTGCCGTACCTTTCGCCGGAAAGGGCCGACGCCGCCGCGGAAACTACACTCATGAGGGCAAACGAGGCGAGAACTGCGTATCGCGAAGGCTCGACGAGCGGGGCAACGGCCGCCGAGACGCCTTCCCACGTGTTCGACGTCGTGAAGATCGTCGCGCCCGCGAACATCAGGACGGCGCCCGCGCCGCCTGTCCAGAGGACGCAGTGAATCGTCTTCTCGCCGCCGTCGCGCTTCACGGCGGCATAGACGAGCGCCGCAATGACGAGCACTACAGCAAGCGTCACGAAGAGGCCCGACGGGCAGCTCGTCGTCGAAAGGACGGGCATGTGCTTGGAGATGGCGTTGGAGCTCATCGCGGCCTCTGCCCTGTAGAGGCAGCCGATCTTCAGCAGCTGCCACGTAAGCCCGGCTGGAATGAGGTAAACGAACACGTCGCGGAAGAGCCCTATGTTGCGCATGGCGATGATGATCGCAAGCGGCACGATTGCGAAGAGCAACACCTGGTAGTTCGTAAGCCCGAGACCGAAGACGAACGCGGTGAAGAAGAGCGTCTTGTCGGACGGGCTTCTCATCCACCTGTAGGAAAGGAGGAAGACCCACATGAGAAAGAGCGCGTTGAGGGAATATATCTCGACAATCGTCGATTGCGACCACTCGACGGGCGAGAGGGCGAACGTGAGCGCGCCCGCTACGCCGCCACCGAACGCGAGCGCGCCCGGCACGCCGGGGGCGTCGCCGTCTTCCGTTATGAAATCGCGCGAGCTCCGGCAGATGAGCATCGCGGTGCAGGCGGCGGCAAGCGCGCCCGCGACGGCGGAAAAGCAGCTTATGGCCCACGCGGGGGTCGGGTGGCCCATGTACGTCACCCAGAAGAAGACCTTGCAGAATATCCAGCTGCAGAGCGTCCAGAAAGGATACCCAGGGGGGTGCGGAACGCCGAGATGTGCGCCCGCCGTAGCAAGTTCGCCGGAGTCTTCAAGCCCCACGGATGGACCGAGAGTGAAGAAATAAACTGCAAACGCCAGGAGGCCGGCCGTCCAGAAGGCCGCCCAGTCAAGTTTCGTAAAGAATCTCTCGTTCTTCATAAATGCGTATTATCCTATAATTCGCAGTCTAAGTCAAGTGCGGCGAAGCGGTCGAAGGCGCAGTCGAGCGCCTCGGCGGAATGCGCGTCCGACGTCAGCACGAACCTGACACCGCGCTTCTTTAGGATCGAGCGGAAGCGCTCCGACGGGTAGGCGTCGTCGATCCAGCCGCGGGATATGCCGCCGGTGTTCACCTCGACGGGCCTTCCCGTGCGGGCGAGGACGTCGGCCGTCTTCTCCATCGCGCGCACATACCACGCGGCGGATTCGTCGAAAAACGGGTGGCGCACGTTGAACTTGCGGAACACGTCCGGATGGCCAACGATGTCGAAGTCGCACTCTTCGGCCATGCACCTGAGCTGCGCGAGATACGCCTCAACGAGCTTCCTGGGGGAGCCGTCGAAATGCATTGCGATGCCCGTAAAGAGTTCGTGCTGCGTGTTGTCGACGCTGACGCACTCGCCGTCCTGGGCGACGACGGAATGGACGGAGCCGATGATGTAGTCGGGCTTCATGCAGGAATAGACCTCCCTGTCGGGACGGGCGACGCCCGGTATGAAGTCGGCCTCGACGCCGCAGAGAACCTTAATCCTCCCCTTCAGCCTGCGGCCGAGCGCCCGCACCGCCCTGGCGTACTTCGGGGCCTTTTCGGCGGTGAGCATCCAGCCCTCTTCGCTCGACGGCAGCATCGAATGCGACGAAAATCCGATGAAGCCAAACCCCTTCGCGATTGCGGCTTCCGCCATCGTCTCGATCGTGTCGCGGCCGTCGCACCAGGTGGAATGGCAGTGGAGCGTTCCCCTCACGCCGCGCTCCTCAGGCGCTTGCCCGGGCGGCGGCTCGCGACAAGGCGCGACACGCCGACGAGAAGGCACGTGAAGGCGAGCATCAGGGTTGAAAGCGAGTTTATGACCGGCATCTGCCGCGAATGCTTGATCATGGAGTATATCTTCAATGGGAGCGTGTCCGCGCCCGTGCCGGTGACGAAGAACGTTATGACGAAGTCGTCGATGGAGAGCGTGAACGCGAGAAGGCCGCCAGCCACGATCCCCGGCATGAGAATTGGCAGCGAGACGTGGAAGAACGTATAGACGGGCCCCGCGCCGAGGTCGTAGGCGGCCTCGGTGATCCTGTCGTCGAAGTCCTGCAGGCGGGCGAGCACCGTCATCGCCACGTAGGAGACGCAGAACGTGATGTGCGCGATCATCACCGTCGTCATGCCGCAGCGCACGTCGAGCGCCGTGAACATCATGAGAAGCGAAATGCCCATCAGTATCTCGGGCATTACGAGCGGCATGTAGACGAGCGCGTAGTGCGCGGTCTGGAGGCGCCCCTTCCAGCGGTTCAGGGCCATCGCGGCGGTCGTGCCGAGGATGCAGCTGAAAAGCGTCGCCACGCCCGCGACGTAGAGCGAGCGCTTGAACGATAGCCATATCTCGCGGTTGCGCGGCGAGAAGAGGGCCTCGTACCACTTGAACGTGAATCCCGCCCATTCTCCGCCGAACTTCGAGGCGTTGAACGAATTCACGATAAGCACGATTATCGGCATGTAGAGGAAGACGAGAACCGCGCAGAGGACGATTAGGCAAGCAGCCGACTTCTTCACGACGCACCTCCCGCCATCCTGCGCGATGTCGCCTCCGCAAGGCGCTTGGCCTCACGCTCCTCCTGCCGCTTGGTGACCCATGCCGCGCCCGCGAGCGGCACGAGGACGGCAATCGCCATTAGCGAGGCGAGCGCCGAGGCGTGCGGCAGGTTGCGGTCGGGGAACGTGCGCTGGTATATCTTGTTGCCGATAAGCTCGGAGTCGGTGCCGCCGACGAGGTCCGGGATGACGTACGAGCCGATTGCGGGAATGAACACCATGAGGACGGCGCTCACGACGCCGCGCCTCACGCCGGGAAGGAATATCCGCCTAAAGGCGAAGAAGCTCTTTGCGCCAAGGTCGCGCGCAGCCTCGATGAGCGAGAAGTCGAACTTCTCCGCCGCGGCGTAGATGGGCATTATCGCAAACGGCAGGAAGGAGTAGACCGACACCACGAGAATCGCAGCGGAATTGTAGTTGAGCGAAGTCGACTTGTCGGCAAGGCCGAGCGACATCAAGACCGCCTGGAGGAACCCCTCAGGGTTGAGCAGCGTGCGCCACGCGAAGACGCGCACGATGAAGCTCGTCCAGAAAGGGAGCATTATCATGCCCGCCACGGCAGCGCGCCACTTCGCTTTCATCCGCGCAATGGCATAGGCGCAGGGGAGCGAAAGGACGACGCAGAGAAACGTCGTCGCCGCCGATATCCAGAGGGTGCGCCAGACGATCGCCGGGTAGTTCGGGTTCGCCATCCCTCGCCACGTCTGGAGCGTGAACCCGGGCGCGACGCCGCCGTCGGGCGCAGCGGCGCGAAACGCCATCGACAGGACGATTACCGTCGGAATCGCAAAGAAGAGCGCTAGCCAGACGAAGCTTGGGGCGGTCACAAGCCATTCGCCCCTGTTGTTTTTCCTTGGAGTATTCAATTTGGAGAGCCCTACCTGACGTGGATGATCATGCACGGTCTATACCACTCTATGCCGCCGCGCGTGCCGCGATACGTGAACTTGCTCAGACGCGAGGCGTAGTCGCCGCCAGTCCATCCCGCGCCGTCCTTGTGAGCCGAGGTCATGACGAGGATCTTCGCATTGTAGAACCTAATCTGCGGGGCAGAAGACTTGAAGATGATGTCCTTCACCTTCAGCGTGGCCGATTCGCCGGTGAACGACTCGTTCGTGACGAAGAATATGTTGGCAAGGTCGCTTATGACGAGCGTTGCGTTCTTGTACGCGCGCCGCGGGTCGCCGTCGGCCATCATCGGGAACTGGCAGTACCCTACGCCGTAGCTCGGAAGTTCGTACTGCCTGCCCTCGATGTATATCGTGCCGCCGTGGTGCCCGTCGCCCGGGAGCTCCTTGTAGATAGTTCCGCCGTGCGTATTGTCGTTGTCGTTGTTCTGCGTGGTGATCGTGAGAGACGCAGAAGGAGACCAGTCCGCCCCGGTGCGCTGGTAGACGGCGATTCTCCCCGCGCCCGCCTTCCTTGCGCCACCTACGTTCATGCGCGTCGCAGTCGCCGCCGTGAGAAGCCCGGTTCCCTTGAGCGTGCCTACCTTGACGAGAATCGAGCCGCCGGCTCCGGGCGAATAGTTGGCATGTTCGGTAGTAGCACGGTGAGAGCGAGCGTCAATCGTTCCATTGACCGTAAGATCGCCAGCAACGTCGAGATAGACCGCGCCCGCTCCCTGCCTCGCGCCGCCGGATCCAGGCAGCACCGGCTCGAAGATGGAGTCGTTGCACGACATAAACGCGCCGTTCCAGGACATCGTGCTGCCGTGCGCTCCGCCGTGATCGAGCGTGGAACTGTTTTTGCCGTTGTCGGTGGGGCCGTAGTACGGCTCGAAACCGCAGTACGTGAGATATATCTTCGCCCCGCTTTCAATCGTCATGCTACCGTCGACGGTCATGTAGAGGCGCCTTGCAAACGTCCTTGCATTTGCGGCGTGGGTCAGCGTCGAGCCGCTCTTCATGAGCACATTGCCGCCCACTGCGTTGGGCGTGTCCTTCGAGCTCAGGGTCGCGGTCGCTCCTTTGTAGAGGATGAAGTCGCCCGACATCGAGACAGGGTATGCGGATGTCAAGGTCGCACTGGCGTCCGTTCCGCCAAGGGTAAGCGAGCGAATGTTCGCCGCCGCGCCAACCGTCACCGTGACCGAGCCAGAAGCAGGGGCGATGAAGACATCGTCGTCCTCGCCGGGGACCTCGCCCGTCGACCAGTTCTCGGCCGTCTCCCAGCTGCCGCTGCCTGGCGCAATCCACTCCACGATGTTGCCGCCGAAGTTCCAGTTCAGGGTGTTGCTGCCAGCGCCCGTAGCCTTCACCTCGGCTCCGCCGGAGGCGTCGCTGTCGCTCACGGTCACATTGCGGACGCGCTGGTCCGCCGTAAGGACGAGCGACCACTGCTCACCGGGAGCCGAGCTTGCGAGGATATGTGGCTCGGCCCCGCGAGACTCGATGTTGCACTCGCCGAACTCGAACTCCTCGCCCGCGCCGAAGACGAACCGAAGCGCGTTGGAGGCCACGCAGTAGAACCTGTCGGCCGCAAATCCACTCGGGAGCGTCACGCTCCCGCCCGTCTTCTCTACGTACACCTTAGCCGCCGCGCCCGACGCGAAGTCGAGGATGGCGTCGCCGTCGCCGATGAGGATAATCCTATTGCCGCCGTCGACAATCGCGCCAGCCGAATAGAGGGCGTTCGAGACGAAGAGCTCGACGCCGCTTAGGGAGAGCGATGCCCCCGCCTCGTTCGTAATCGAGTTTATGTACAGATCGGAGCCGCTGAGGACAGGATAGTTCTCAAGCCCGCCCGGTATCCTCACGAAGTCGCTGCTGCGCGGGACAAACTTGCGGTCCCAGTTGCCGGGAACATCCCACTGCGTGTCGTTGCCGCCCGTCCAGACGAAGCAAGATCCCTCGGGAATGTCGTCGTCAAGAAACGCCCAGTTGTAGTTGCCGCCAACGTCGCCGGCCGCAGATCTGTAGGCAATCGGCATTACGCCCGAGGCGGTGCTGTTCGAGACCGCTACATATTCGATGCTGGCGTTTGAGAGGTCAGGCCCGACTATGTTGAACGTCCACGTTGCCGCCGTTTCCTCCGGGAAGAGACCAAGCGGCTTGCCCTCCGCGCCAAGAAGCGCAACCGATCCGCCGGCGAGGTTCCTAAGCTCCGCGCCCGCCGCGAACGAGATGGTCGCCCCGGGCGAATTCGTGCAGTATATGCCGTACGCCTTCACGAGCCCGCCAAACGCAAACGCACCGTCTTCGCCCGGCATGAGCTCGATGGCGCCGCCGTCTGCGACCGTGTGCAGGTCGGCGTCTGCGGAAACGCTTATGCCGCCCGTGACCTTGAGCGTGACGTCGGCGGGAATCTCAAGCCTTCCGCCGCGCTTCACCGTCACCTTGCCGAACGGCTCGGCAGCGTCTGAAATCGCAGCGTCGAGGCGGCAGGCCATGCCTTCCTTCGCGGAGGCCCTTCCAAACCCGTCAACGACAAGTTCGCCGCGGTCGGGCGCGTCCCCTGCGTTCTCGACGTAGACGGAGCCCACGCTATGCGCATTGGCGTTCTCCCCCGTCTCGACCGGCGTCGCAGCCCTAAGTTCGCCCGTGAATCCTGAAAGGTCGCTGGCGGCGCACTGCCTGACTGCTATTCGCCCGCCGCCGCCGACGGAAGAGGCGGTGGCAAGCCCGGCGTTCGCATGAATCGCCCCTGCGCCTTCGAGGGCGCCGCACTCGATCCAGATGCTGCCGCCGGCGGCCGAGGAATACTCAGACTCACCGCCGTTCGCGAATATCCCGCCTTCTACTTCCACAACGCCGTTCGTGGCTACGATATGGACGACGCCGCCGCCGAACCCGGATGCGTCGCCGTTTCCGCAGCCGCTCCCTGGCTGGTCGGGGCGGCGTATCGACCCGTAGCAGGAATCCGCCGAGACGGCGTAGCTCGCCGCCGCAATCCCTCCCTGCCCGGTGCCGCCGTGGCCGCCGCCCATGGCGGACGTAGCTTCGGACGGGGCGAGAGGCCCCTTGAGCGCGGCAAAGCCCTTTGCAGACACGTCTATGAAGGCGCCGTCCTCGATCGTCACGTCTCCGCCGACCTCGAGGTTGAGCGCATACGCCTTCGCTTCGGCGGTCGTCTCGTGGCGCTTGTGCGTCAAGGTCGCGCCCTCACGAAGTACAACGTCGCCGGCGACGCGGTTCGTCGCGAGCCCGCAGCCAAGTTCAAGCGTGAGCGACCCAGCTCCCGAGCCATAGCATATGTCAAGCGAGGCGATGTCGAGGGCGGTAGCCGCCGTCACCGTTACAGCCACTCCTTCCGGCGGGCGGCGCATGACGACGACCGACGTCCCGTCGGATGCAGGGGCGTTGCCGTTTGTCCAGTTCGCAGAGTCGAAGAAGTCGACCGTCCCCGACTCGCTGCAGTCAAAGATGCAGTCCGTTGTCGGGCGGAACACGGCGCGCAGCACTTTCGGCATGTCGACCGACACTGTTATGTTCGTCGAATAGATGTCTTCCACTCCGTCGGTCGCGCCTGTCCAGCATAGGAAGTAGTACCCTGCGGCCGGTTCTGCCGCGAGGGTTATGTCAACATCGTTAGTGCACCAACCGCCGCCGACGATGGTTCCCTGCCCCTCAACAGATGGCGCGGCGTCTATAAAGCGCTCCTCGTTCCACTGCCAGGTGAGAGCGTCATTGCCCGTCGGCGATACGATGCAGGTCGTCGCGTCTTCGCCTGCGAGCGGCGTCTCCGACGTGCGCGCAAGGACAAGCCCTTCCGTAGGATCCGTCGAATAGAGCGTCCACCCGGCGCAAACGGCCCTGTTGGTCGGGTCAATGGCGACCACTGCTGGCGCCGTGTAGGGCTTCGGCGTTCCAATGGAGACGTCCGTGTCGGTCCCGTACGGGATCACGTTCGCCGCATACTGCGCAGGGACGCCGGAAATGGAGACCGCGCATTGGAGCGCCTCGGCGTTGCCTGCGACGACGAAATTCTCGTTGTTCATCGAGTCGTATTCCGCCTTCATCCACGTAGCGCTGCGGGGCACGCGCGCAATGCGGGCTTCCTCAATGTCAATCGGCCTCGCCGCGCAGCCGAACCTGAGGGGCTTGGAACTCCTGCCGAACGCATTTGCAATGGCCGTTACGGTAGTGCTAACGGTGTTGGTGCCGTTTACATAGCTCTTGACGGTTGCTCCCTGCGATACCATGGCCACTTGCGTCCAGTTGTCGACAAAGTTGTCGTGATTGTAGCTTTTCTGGCTGGTTGCGGAGCCATCCTTCCCGGAGGCAAAGTAGAATGCAAGGTCCGTCTCGGGACTTGTTGTTCCGCACAGCTCCATCACGTAGCCCCAGCGATATGTCCCCGAGGTGGCGGATGATCCGTCGGAAGAATAGGTGCTGCCCCATTTATAGATGATGGTGTCCCATGCGCCTACCGGAACGCTTCCGCACTTTTTGAACCAGCACGAAATCGTCGAGGACTCCGGCAGCTGATTGACCAAGAGCCTCATGAATTCATCATAGTTTGGCGCGATAAGCCCATAGGAAAGGTTGAGCGCACTGCCGCCAAACGGGGAGTCGATGACAGTCGAGACGTTGGGCGACGAAGCTGACGCGTATGCGTTTGTGGCGTTGTAGCCGTGCCCGGTCTCGTCGGGAACGCCTGTCACGGGGTCGCAGGAGTTCATATGCCAGACGCCGACGTATTCAGACCAGACTTCTTTTGCAGGGGGACGCGGCTCTGCTATGCCCGACCCCCAGAACATGTAGAACTTCGTGTTGGTTCCGGAAACCTGCGGCAGTTTCACCCAGACGAGGGACTCGCCAGTCGTATCCCAGTTTTCAATATCGCAGGCAAGGCGGTTCTGGCCGTCGGCATCCGTGGCGAAGTAGACGTCTGCCCCGTTCTGAAGGCAGCCGGCATAGCTGAAGCCGCGTATCGCCGATGGCGACACCCTGACGAGAACCGGGAAGCCGCTCAGCGCCGTTGCGCCGCCCGCATAGCCGGAAACCGTCATTTCGGAACGATAGCCGACGGATGCTGCAGACGTATTGAACGAAAAGACCTTGGACACCGTGGGGCCCGCACGGAACGGGACATCTCCGGGGCTCTGGTAGAATTCGCTGCCAACCGTATCGAACATTCCAACTGCGCCGTCGGAGTCGCGCCGCGCCGGAACAAACTTTCGCACGTACGTGCTGTTGGACTTGACATATATGTTGAAGCCATATATCATCGCAGCGGTGCGGTTGACGGCGCTTGCACCAGTCCCGCCGATAACGCCCATCCAGCAAATGTATATGTTGCCGGAAAGTCCCGTTGAGCCTGTATTGAATGTCTGCCCTGTAGGGCCGTCTATTTTCGTGCCGTTAAAATAGAACACTCCGTCGTTTATCTGCCACGTGGCCCTCTCGTTTATGTTTTTCGACAAATTGTTCAGGCCGGTAATCTGTTTTGTGTGGTTATTACTGTACGCCTTCTTGTAGTAAAGGCGGAAAATGCCCCATGCCTCGCTTGCGTTACGCGTCACAATCGCCAGCTGATTCGTGCCGTAGGTTGCAGCGCTCGATCCACCGTAGTTCGACCCGCCGAAAAGCGCCTGCTTCGGGTCTGTACTGAGAAGCTTCATGTCGGCAATGACGTTAAGCCCCGACCGCGCCTGTATGCCAGTGTCGATCCACTGTCGCCCGTCGGACTCGATCCACTCAAGCTGGGTATAGCCGGTTGGCAGGTCCGCAAGCGCGGAAAGCGCAACTCCGGCAGTTGCGACTACGAGCGATAGACATTTCTTGCACATACCGATTCCCCTTTCTCAATTGATAAGGTATTATACCATATCCAATTGGCTATGTCCATTATTTAGTTAGATGGTTGGTCGGTTTGAAAGAATTTCTCCAACTCCAACCGCACATCCCGGGTCTGTCCCCAGACATACTTTGTGGCTAAAAACTTCTTCTCCACATCTCTCCCTCTACACGGCCAAAACAGTAGTTAGTGTGTCAAGTCCCCGCTTAAAGTTGACACTTCGTTGTTGAGTTGTGTTGTTCGATGGCAGGGCGGTACTTCCGCCCCTGCTGCGCCGTGCCGAACGGGGAGGCGGGCGTCCCCGAAGGGGCGCCGCGAAGCGGCGAGCCCGCGACCCGCAGGGCACACCGTGAAATCATTTCCGGCGGTCATCACGCCACCTCCTTCCACTCGGCGCGGAACGCGGCGGGCGTCTTG
>JAEEGL012812769.1_pt1 | contig 56580 bp, 40 predicted proteins | sample 9134231 | NCBI WGS metagenome assembly JAEEGL01 (sample SAMN16246548, study PRJNA631951) | gut metagenome | biome: gut microbiome; feature: rumen; material: fiber-attached | host: Bos | place: Iran: Karaj | collected 2018-10
CCATCAGGGTGATGAAGCTGATGCTTACTTTGACGATCTTACACTCACTGTGAATATGAAAACACCTGATAAAGGTGTAGTCTCCAAGATTTCCAACGTAAGTGGAGCAAAAGCAAAGATTACAGTCAAAAAGGTATCTGATGCCACTAAATATCAGATCCGTTATAAAGTCGGAAATTCTAAAACCTGGACCACCAAGAACTCCAGCAAGAATACTTTTACTGTTTCAGTAAAAAAGGGTGCAAAGATCACCGTTCAAGCCTGCGTTAAAAACTATTCAGGCTGGGGAAAATATGGCAGTTCAAAGAGTTTGACAACTGATAAAAAATAATCCGACCGATCATAAATTTGTTACACAGCATAATGTCTCTACCACAATCGAAAGGAGGAATTATCCATGTTTAAGAACAAAACCTTAAGAACGGTGAGCAGGCTGCTGATAACTGTCACTTCCGTTGCCATGATCTTTGGTTCGGTGCCGGCTTCTATTGAAGCTCGTGCAGCAACCGGAGCCTGGACTCTTACTTCCGAAAAAATGGGTATTGAAGTAGGATACAAGAACGGCGTAAATTACTTATCCAAAGACCTGATTACCGGAGACGGAAACAGCGTGATAAAGACCAGCACAAAGTCCTCGGATGGTTATCAAACCCGTACTTTTGCCTACCTTGGCAAGGGTAACGGAACAGTTAAATTTCAGGAATCAGGAGGATATATAGGCCCTGGTGATAGCCATACAAGTGATAATTATTCAGAATGCTCAATACCGAATTCATCCTATGCCTCCGGCGCTATAGTTACTATGAAAATTCATACATGGACGGCAAATATGGTCGGAAACGGTATGGCTACCATGAGAGTAGCATCAATCGGTCCTTCCGATGCCGGCTTTTCAGGCTCTCACGGCGAAGGAATGAAGGATGCCAATGGAAAATCACAGTTTGATCAAAATTCAACCAATCCTAATACTTCGAAGTGGTTTTACCCCATCAAAGGTGAGGCAACAATCACAGTAACGGGCACAATGCCAAATGATCCAAGAGAGGGTGATACCTGCTCAATCTATTATGTTACTGATGGCGGTCAGTATGAGTGGAAATACACTTATAAGATTCCGGAAACAAAAATCAGCAAGCCCGGAAAAGCAAAAATATCTTCTGTAAAAAACAAAAAGAAGCAGTCCTTTACTGTAAAATACAAAGGATCAGGAAAAGTACTGGGATACCAGGTACAGTATTCGCTCAATAAGAATTTCAAAGGTGCCAAGACCATCAATGCTACAAAGACTACTACAACAGTCAAGAAACTCAAAAAAGGCAAAACCTATTACGTAAGAGTGAGGGCATACAATCTGTCTGCCAAAAACAAAACACAATATGGAAAATGGTCCGCAACCAAGAGTGTAAAGATCAAAAAATAGTCGAAATGTTTAAAAAAGATGTATGCCCCAAACCGGCATACATCTTTTTTTGTTCTGTAATATTTCCTTAGCAGTAACTGAAACTGTAATCTGCAAAATCCGCCTTAAGTTCTGCTCTATTGCCCTCTTTCTCCCATACGAATGTCATTACTGTACCATCCATGGTGATTGTGAGTTTCGAATCAAATCCAAAGGCCGGATTTGTATTCCTGAACTTAAGGAGCTCCAGCTGCTTCTTCACAACATCTTTTCCCAGAGCCTCTTTTATCTGATCCATGGTAAGGTTCGTCCTGTTGATCTCCTTGTGTCCGCCTGCTCCTGCACGCTTAACAGCCTCGTGGTCATTTTTGCCGGCAAAGAGGTCCAAGTACCAAACCTGGGGCTTTCCGGGCATGAACATCTGGATTGCCCTTGCAAAGAGCATCTTCTTATCATCGTCGCCCAGTGCGCTGTAATAGGTGGCATTTACCTGATAGTACATGTTCTTGGCACCGTGGAGATCCTTGACATATCCGCCTCTTCCCACGATGGTGTCGATCATTTTCTGAATATCTTCTTCAGGAAGGATTCCCTTCAGGTCAAGAAGCGGGATTCCGTCGTGACATCCAAGCATGTTTACCACGCGTATCTTCTTATCCTGCAGCTCTTTTGCCCAGTTCATCAGAACTTCGCCGCTCTTATTCTCAATAGCATAGATGAGGAGTCCCGGCAGGAAGAAGTCATAGGTCATATAGCCCTTATCTGCAACGGTCTCATAAATCTTCTCACTGTAGCTTGCGTGGATCTCCGGAAGGAGTGAAACACCAAACTCATCAGCCAGCTTCCTGACCTTCTCCAGTACATCCCAGGTGTCAGGCTCATTGAGGAAGTTCTTCTTGCCCGGCTCCTTGGGGGCATAGGCAAAGGCGTCAAGACGTACGATCCTTGCCCCGTATCCGGAGAGGGACTTCAGTGTATTTCTGTAGTGCTCCCACACAAGATCAGACTTGATATTCAGGTCCATCTGTCCAAGGTAACGTCTTCCCGACTCAAGAAGCTCTACTACCGCATCCCTGTACTTCTCATATCCGGTAAAATCCATCTCAGCAGGAGTTTTACCCTCATCAAGCTGAGCGCACACCTTCGCTGAGAGCCTCTGGGCTGCAAGATACTGAATATCCATCTTATCCATCAGATCCTGGGCATCGGGTCTCTTATACTGAACCTCCTGATAGAAGGTGTTCCAGTAGGGAACGTCCCTGCCATCAGGCATTCTCACCATGAGAATGGGAAGCCCGGGCTTTCTGAAGAACATATCCTTGATATACTCCTCTTTGGGCTGAATGTACCCTTCCGGAGTCATGTCTCCATATCCATCCCAGAACTTGTTCCAGTTGATAAAGAAATCCGCATATTTGGACTTCTCACCGTTTTTTACAAGATCCTGGAACTGAGGAGAAAGAACTGAAGCATGATTCAGAATGAAATCCAGCTTAAGGTCTATTCCCAGCTCACCAAGCTTATCAATGTCCTCCCTGGAAGCCATCTCCTCGTTAATGTTGTAGTCTATAACCGAAAAGCCTCTGTCAAGGTCAGTATTAAAGATACTTGGCAGAATATAAAAAGACTGGAACACGTCCTTAAACTCGTCCTTGGACAAAACACTGACAATATCTTTCATTGTACCGCCCATGCTGTCCGGATACGCATTGAGCATAGGACCATTATCCACAAATTTAGCCATTATTATCCTCCATTTATTTCATAAGTTTCTGGAACTCATCGTAACTGATTATGTCTCCTGCCTTGGAGATGATGATCTTTGCCTTGTGTGCCTGATCAACGAGCTTCTGTTGCTCAAGCTCAAGTACCAGCATTGTGAAGGGGCTGTCCAGCTTGCCATCACGGTTGCGGCTTCTCCTGTGTTCCAAAGTCTCCTGGGGTGTGCTGTTTAAAAGGACCGGAACATCCACTTGACTCATGTAGTCACTGTTGCCATGGGTCCACTCAACGATGAGTACATTCTTCCCGGAAAGGTCGATTTCATCGTACCAGAGGGATGCCTCATCCCTTCCCATCCTCTTGAGGTACAGCTTCTCAGCGCCATCCTTGAAGGCCTTCATTATCTGGTCTACCTCTGCAAAGTCTGTCTCATTAGGAGTTCCAAGGTAATCATTAAGGCCCTTGGCACCTGCCTCAAAGTAACTTCTGAACCATGTGTCAGTCTCCAGATGTGCCTTGTTTGCGTCATCTTCAGCCTTCTGATACTCACGGATCTTAAGGGCGTTTTCAGGCGTCATGACACCTGCGTCAACCATCCCTCTGATACCGCATTTTCTAAAGGTATGCAGTCTTTCTGCGTCATTGTACATAGGAATCCTGTGTGGATAGTTGTCACCTGACATGGTGTAGCTCCCTATTCCTGCGCTCTCCAGCATATATGACAGAAGTGACGCAATCTCAGATTTTCCAACTCCTGATCCGCCGCACACGGCAACAACAGCTCTGTTATAAGGATTCTTTCCCATTACCTCTGTCAGCTCTTTTACAAGAAGAGGGAAAATAGTTCTTGCCTTGGCAATGTGACTCTCTCCTATTTCAATCTTGTCGCCGGGCATATCGCCGTGGGGAATATCCTCAGGGATCTCGAGGTTTACAACTTTATTTTCAGCAACAGCGAGCTTATCAAGCGCTCCGTTCAAATCAGTGATTTTGTTATATTCAGTATTCATAACTCTCCTTTAGTAAATGAAGTCAAAATACCAGCCACCGCCAGGAAACCAGTATTTATGCGTGTTTTGGTGCATTTTGAAATTGTTTTTTGGCATTAAAACAATTTTGATTTTGACAACTCATACTGCACCGTGTTATTTTGTGAACAAGATACAACAACAATATTTTTTTGTAAAGTCCAAAAATTTATGAACTATGATCACAATTAAAGAAATCGCAAAACAACTAAATATGAGCACCACAACGGTCTCAAATGTAATCCATGGCAAGACCGGTGAGATGTCTGATGATACAAAAAAGAAGGTCCAGGACTTCCTGAAAAAAGTGGATTATGTCCCAAACATAAATGCCAGGAATCTTGCTCAGAATGAATCCAAGATAATCGGTCTTGCATTAAAGGCAAGGGCCGACAAGTATGAGAACCTTATAATGGACCCCTTCGTATCCGTTCTTATCGGAGGCGTTGAGGAGACCATAAGAAATGCCGGTTACTTCATGATGCTCTATATATCCAGTGACACCACCGAGATCATGCGTCACGTTTCAACCTGGAACGTGGACGGGCTTATCCTCTTTGGAATGCTCAACGACGACGGCATAAGAGTCAGCGAGAAGTACAAAAAGCCAATCGTATGTATAGACACCTACAGCATAGAGGGCCTCAAGCACTTTACCAACGTGGGACTTGACGACGAGCAGGGCACCTACGATATGGTCCGTTACCTGACAAGTCAGGGGCACAAAAAGATAGCTTTCCTCTCAGACAATATGAACGGTGTCGATCTTGCACGACTCACCGGCTACAAAAAGGCTCTTAAGGATTCGGGCATAAAATACAAGGAGTCCAACTTCCTGAAGATACGCCCGCGAGCTGAGGACATCGATGAAAGTCTGGAAGAGATCTGCCAGAGAGCTACCGACTTCACCGCAGTGATGTGCGTATCAGACCTGTATGCCGTTACACTTATGAGTGCTCTCAAGGACAGAGGCATTTCCGTTCCCGAGGATATTTCGATTGTAGGATTTGATGACAACATGCTGGGTCAGCTCCACCGACCCGCCCTTACTACTGTCCATCAGGATGTAAAAGCCAAGGGTGTAACCGCTGCGGAGACTCTGCTAAAACAGCTGGCCGGGCAGAAGACACCGAATCAGATCAAGCTTCCCACACATCTGGTTATCCGTGACACAGTAAAAAACATATCAGAATGATAAAAGATCACTGCAGACCTGCAGTGATTTTTTATTCCTTTATCAGTTTACCCCTATAAAACGTTGTACAAGATGTCTAATTCCGGCTTACGCGCATAAGTTATCATTTTTTTATGATTTTTAGCAATTTTCATAAACGTTTTATAGTTTTTTTAGATTTTAACGTATACGTTTAAGCTCGCTTCATATCTGCATTTCGCAAATCGTCCCACATTTGATCCAAATCTTTTTTCCCATAATCACTTGAATTTTGTGCAAGCTTATGCTATTTTGTTTTTAGCGCAAACTTATGCGCAAAAGTAACCGCCAGAAATTAAACAAGACATGGCAGATTGCACAAAAGGAGGATAACAAAAATGAAAAAGAAACTTATGTCAGTTCTTCTTGCAGGAACAATGGTTCTTTCACTTGCTGCTTGCGGTGAGGCAGGAACTGACACAACAACAACATCTGACAACAATACTACTGAAACTCAGACAGAGACAAAGACTGAGGAGAAGGCAGAGACAACAACTGAGACAACTACAGAGACAGCTGAGGCTCCTGCAGAGGGTGGTTCTTTCGAGCCAGTAAGACTTCTTAATGGTAAGCCTGAGATCAACGACCAGATGCAGGCTCTTGCAGCTAAGTATCAGGAAGAGACAGGCAACGTTCTCACTGTTGAGACAATCGGTGGTGACACAAACGCATCTGACGAGCTTAAGAAAATGTACCAGGCTGACAACATGCCTGACATCTTCGTTATCGAGGCCAACCAGGCCAGCACATGGGACGGCATGCTTGCTGATCTCGCAGGTGAGGACTGGACAAACAAGACAGGATTCGAGCTTATAGACGCTTCTATGGGAACAATCGGATTCCCTTACACAGTTGAGGCTACTGCTCTTGGTTACAACGCAGACATCCTCAAGGCTGCAGGTGTTGATCCTGCTTCTCTCACATCTCCCGATGCATGGAAGGCTGCTTGTGAGACTCTTGAGTCCAAGAAGGATGAGCTTGGCTTCACTGCTATCTTCGGATGGTGCGCAGAGCCTGCTAACCTTGGATGGTCATCAGGAACACACGTATTCGGTCAGTATCTTGACGCAGGTCTTAAGGCTGACGATACCACTTACATCGACCTTCTTAACGACGGTGGTAAGATCGATGAGGCAAGAATGAAGAATTTTGCTGACTTCATCGGAATGATGAACCAGTACTCAGATCCCGGACTCCTTGTAGACGGAACATATGACCTTCAGGTTGCAGGATTCAAGGAAGGCAAGTATGTATTCATTACACAGGGTAACTGGTGTGTAACAGCGCCTGATGATGTAAGCTTTGAGTGCGGATTCGCTCCTTATGCATTTGAGGATGGCATCAACACAATTATCGCTGGCCCGCCTTCATACTGGGTAGCTTACTCAGAAGGCAATGTTGATGGCGCAAAGGCATTCTTTAACTGGTGCGCAGGTGATTCAGCTCAGAACATCCTTGTAAATGACGCTGGTCTTGTATCTCCTTTCGATGACTGCCAGTATGAGGCTATTAACCCATTCTACAAGAGCATGAAGAGCTACATCGATGCAGGCAACTACTCAGGATGGCACACAATGCTCAAGAAGGACGGCCTTCAGAATGTAACATGCCAGGTATTTGCTGATTACGCAAAGGGCTCACTTGATGCTGACAAGTTCGTATCAACAATGGCTCAGGTTATTTCCAACTACTACGGTCAGTAATTCAGAAATTCAGCGGACAGGGCTCCGTGCCCTGTCCGTTTTTTCATCCATTTTTTCACTATATATTTGCTAACTCTATAGCCTCGTCAAAGTATTTGTTCTATAATATTTAATAGCTTATAACAACTCAACACACCTCACGAAAGGGGGATTACTCATGAGTACATTTACTATAGGAAGAAAAGCATTTTCTTTTTGCTCCCTAATAGTCGGAATTGTGCTTACAATCTGGGGACTCGGCACTGCAATCGCCAAAAGCGGACCTGGTTATTCGGCAAGAGGCGCACTTATTATAATTGGTGTGCTGCTGTTTTTCACTGGTCTCTATCTTTTCCCAACGCTCAAGTATCATAGAGCAATCATCAACGTCATATTTTTGTTCCCACTGTTATTTGCATTTCTTGTAACAGTCATCATTCCTCTGGTACTCGGTATCGGATACTCCTTCACAGACTGGAATGGTATCAAGCTCAAAGGCTTTGTTGGTTTATCCAACTACACAAGAATGTTTGGTCAGCCCAGTTTTCTCTGGTCAATCCTCATCACATTCCTGTTCGTTGTATTTAACATGATCCTTGTAAACCTGGTTGCTTTCCTTCTGGCTCTGCTTTGTACTTCCAAGATCAGGGGCCTCGGCTTTTTCAGAGCAGCATACTTCCTCCCCAACCTTATCGGAGGAATCGTACTTGGTTATATATGGCAGTTCATTTTCAGTAACGTTGTTACCAAGTTCTCAGGAACCTACTCAATGCTTTCGGATACAAAGACAGCTTTCATCGCTATCATTATCGTATATATCTGGCAGTATGCAGGTTATATAATGCTCATCTACATCACAGGTCTTAACACTATCCCAGGCGATGTACTTGAGGCTTCATCCATCGACGGCGCGAACGCAATACAGACTCTTTTCAACATCAAGATTCCTATGATCGCACCTACTATTACAATATGTACATTCCTTACACTTACATCTGCCTTCAAGCAGTTCGATGTTAACCTCGCTCTTACAAACGGTACCGGTTCAGTTCCGGATTTCCTTGGAAACTACCTGACAAACGGTACAGAGATGCTCGCACTCAACATCTACAGCACAGCGGTTATCAACAACGAATATGCCTTTGGTGAGGCCAAGGCCGTTCTGTTCTTCATAATCCTTGCAACTGTTTCAATCATTCAGGTTCGTATTTCTAATAAGAAGGAGGTGGAATTATAATGCATAGAAAAGAAAAATCATCTACCGTTGCAATCAGACTTGTGATTGCCGTAATCATTGCAATTTATGTATTGTTCCCTTTCTTCCTGGTTGTAATCAACTCCTGTAAGGAGACAGCTGAGATTACCAAGAATCCTATAGGATTTAACGGTGTCAGCCTGGGGCAGCTCTTCAGAAACCTCAGCGATGTTATCAACAACACGCACTTCCTGTTCTGGAGCGCATTCGGATTCTCAGCACTGATCACTATCGTATCACTTGTTCTTCTCGCTCTGTTTGGAGCGATGGCCGCATGGGTTATCTGCCGTAATAAGACAAAATGGTCACTGGTTATCTATTTTACATTCATCGCATCCATGATCATTCCTTTCCAGGTAGTTATGCTTCCCCTTATCTCGACTTTCAGAGATGTGGGCAAGTTCATCGGAATCCCGATGCTGCAGTCAGTACCCGGTATCGTATTTGCTTACCTTGGATTCGGCGGCGCTATGACAGTGTTCATCCTTAACGGATTCATCAAAGGTGTTCCTTATGACCTTGAAGAAGCTGCTTCCATCGACGGATGTACACCTGAACAGACCTTCTTCCAGATAATCTTCCCGCTCCTCACACCGGTTATCACAACCGTTACAATCCTTAACGGAATGTGGATCTGGAACGACTATCTGCTTCCTTCAATGATGCTTGGCCAGAACGGTGTTGTTAAGACTCTTCCTGTTGCCGTACAGGCATTTGTAGGATCCTATGTAAAACAGTGGAACATGATCCTTGCAGCAGCGCTGCTCGCCATCATTCCAATGATAATCCTTTTCCTTATAGCACAGAAACAGATCATGGAAGGTATGATCGAGGGTGCTGTAAAGGGCTGATGATCAGCTGACAAACTTTTAATCATATAAACCCATAGCGAGAGGCACTGCATGATGCAGTGCCTCTTGCATGTTATAAAAAGAAGCTGCGAAGAATTGTTATTCCTCGCAGCCTCAGCTGATTCATTTTTAATATCAGGTTGATGCAAGAGCCGGAACTCTGATGAACGCGAGCACTCCATGTCTTGTCATATTAACGAATACATGCTCTTTTCTGATCTCTGATACTGAGAGCTGAACCCATTTTCCATTTTGAAGCTGGTATACAGCTATGGTGTCATTATCCACAACACCATCGACAAAGAAGTTTACCTTTGCAGTTGCAAAGTTTACGCCGGGTGAACTTGTTGAAACAGTATTTATCAGGGTTCCGCCAAGGCTTGCTGCAAGCTCTTTTGCTGAAGAAACCGTTCCTCCATCGGGAGCTGCTACCATAAATGTTGCATTAGACTTAGCACCGTTGATCTCAATCTTCTTAACCGGGTAGCAGAGGCTTCCATTGTAATTCACATAGTTGCCAACCTGCTCGGTAGTCGATGACGATACACGGGATGATCCGCCGCTTCCACTGCTACTGCCACCGCCGCCCTTGCCGGGATTCGTTACACCATTGTACTGATTCTGGGTACTGGTATTCTGATTGTTGTTTGAAGCGGTGCTGTTATTATTATTGGTCGGATTATTGTTATTAGTCGGGTTATTGGTCGGGTTGTTGTTATTAGTCGGCTTGTTTTCGTTTGTGTTTGTAGGATTATTGTTGTTTGTATCTTTGTTGTCGTTGTTGATCGTGATCTCTGTCTTCTGAGCCTTGATAACCTCGGTCAGTATCTCGATCTGCTTGTTGAGACTGTCAATCTCCTGTTGAAGCTGCTCGATGTCTTTCGCGGTAACACTCTTTGATCCGTCTTCAGCAAACGCAACTGTTGAAGAAGACACCACCATGACAGATGCCATAATCAGAGCCAGAATCTTCTTTTTCATTTTGTACCCTCCATACATTTATTTTTTAGTTGCCAATATATCAATCCCATTCAGACTCAGGGTCTGAATAATCAACATATCTGTCGATAACACCCTTGACATCACCAACCAGACATCCTACAACCACGGTCTGTTTGGTGGGATCATCACTGTTTCTGGTAGACAGGGTAATGATAAAATTGTCCACCTCTACAGCGTTCTCCCAGCCTGTCCTGACAAACCTGTTCATACTGTTCTCTGAATATATCTCATCCAGAAATGCCTGACATCCGTAGGCATAGGTAAAATCATACTGTTGTATCAGCCTGGTATCATTTCTCATGAATGCCGCGAATGTATAGTAAATAAGCGCATTCCCATCCGTATAAACATATATATACGGATGTTTGTCAAAAAAGGATCTGTCCAGGAACTTATTAAGATCCGCGAACATGGTTCCGTCTTCCGGGCACTGGCCGTGCAGCACCTCATTAAAATCGCACATATTTGTAAGATTCGCGGCCTCAATGTATATAGCACCCTTGGGATCCTCTTCTCGAAATACATTGTGACTTATGTAATAGTAGTCATCCCCATCGGAGTTCTGTACCACCGGATAGTCAATTCTGGTATCCGGCACATATACCCAGGCAAAGATATCTTCGTTTATCTTCTTAAGTTCGCTGATGTCCACGTGAGAGTCGCGCGCAGTTTCCGTTTGCATAAGCTGCTCATACTGCTTTTTTTTCTTTTCGGATTCCGAGCCACAGCCGCTTATCATCACAAATACAAGTAAAGCTGCAAATATTCTTTTTACAACTTTACCGTTTATTTTCTTATTTCGGCACAAAGTGTACATTTATTTAGCCCACATAATCAATTTTTTCATAAAAAATATCAATTATTGTCTGATATAGCGCATCCTGATCTACGATAAACTCTTCAAACTCACCATTTTTCTGATTGGTTCCCTCGATCATTCTAAGGTCGCTGCTGTCAAAGCTGTAGCTGGTAAGAAGCGGTGCCAGATAGCTGACTTCATCAACCGTAATGTCGGTCACCATCTTTTCACGTATTGAAGTAAACAGCTCCACAGCCGTGTTGGGATTCTGAGCGCTTGCATCTCTGGCAGCCTTTATAAATCCGTTCAGGTACTGCCTCTGCCTCTCAAGCCTGGTATCATTGGACCCGAACACGTTGAGGTCTCTGCACTTGACATAATTAAAGGCACTCTCCCCCATCAGATGGACTTCTTTGCCTTTGACAAGACTCTTGTCCCACTTAGTAAGATCCTCGAGTACAGTCACATCAACTCCGCCTATCTGATCGTTGATAATAGGGATGGCGCTCATGTTGATCGCAGCATATCCGTGTATCGGAAGCTGCATGAACATCTTGGAGACAGCCTTTACCTGATACTCGCAGCTCTTTTCAACACCGTTTCCGAAGCCATGCTGGGTTGCGATCTGCGCATGCACTGTAGTCTGATATCTTCCGTACTCATCATAGATGTCCACTTCCGCCATTGAATTGCGGTTTATCCCGATGATCTTGACGCTCTCATCATGGGGATTGAGCACCAGCAGGAAAAGAGAATCCGCCTGCCCGCCATCTGTTCCCTCAGCAACCTCGGTGACCACTTCGTCACTCTTGTCTATTCCCATGATAAGAAAGGTTGTTATATCCTCATTATAGTCATAGACTTCTCCGTTGTATCTGACCCAGTCAGACTTCCAGGTGACATCATTAGCCGGCAGCTGCATAGGATCAACGGACTGCTCAAGCACGGGCGTACTGGTGGCAGATTTTGAGTCAAGATTTGATTTTCCAACAATTCTTACCACCTCAAAGGTAGCAAGCGCAAGTGTGATAACCGTCATGACGCTTGCCCAGATGATAAGAAATATCCTGCCTTTTCCTTTCATTTGAACACCTCTAGTTTCCGCTCTCTGCTCCGGATTTGGAGCCGACATTAAGATTTGGGAAAAGCCCTTCTTCTATTATATCGGATGAATCTCCGTTATTATCAATATCGTCTATATCCGCAGGAAAAACTCTTGACTGCTTGGTAACATTGCCGGAAAAATCAGCGACTGCATAGTAGACAACGGCCGTTGACTTATCCCTGTTAAGGACAACCTTCTCGACCACGATCCTGTCCGTAAGCTCTCCATCTTTGGAATCATAAGCCGCAATCCCGTTTATCAGATCACTGTCCGTAGTCCTTGAATTGTAGACCATATCAAGGACAGAAAACCGGAACTCCGGAGCAGTGCGGTCACTTCTGCCATAGGCAACAACTATCAGAACGATCAGTACACCGCTCAGTATTGAAAAAAGTATCCCGAGAATATTTCCTCTCAATTTAGACTTTCCTCCAAAAGGTTAATCTTTTCTTGTAACTCCCGCGAGATAGTTGAGCTCGTCGAGATCATCTTCATCGGGAGCAAGGTCCTTGCTCACAGGATTGGGTTTGGAAGCAGGCGCACTGTTTATGCTGTCCTCCCCGTAATTGCCGTAGTACTTGCCGTAGTATTTGCCGTAGTACTTGCCATAGTAATTACCGTAATGACCATAGTAGCCCTTACCTGAAATATCAACTTTATTGAGAACCACTCCAAGCATCTTGGCTCCTGCCTTGTCGAGCTGATCCTTGACACGCTGGGCAAACCTGTAGGATATGGCATTACTCTCTATCACCATAACCGTACCATCACACTGCTTGGCCACTACCGCAGCATCGATAACACTTCCAAGAGGCGGCGTATCTATTATCACATAGTCAAAAACCTGCTTCATATTCTCCAGAGCCTTGCCAAAAATCTTACCTCCAAGCAGTTCACTTGGGTTCGGAGGAACAGGTCCTGCAAAAACCACATAGAGATTGGGAATATCTGTCTCACATATGACACTGGAAAGTCTCTCTCTTCCAACAAGGCAGTGGGTAAGTCCGAGCCTTACAGAGCCCGTCCTGTATCTTCCGACAAGAACCGACTTTCTCATATCCGCATCCACAAGGACGGTCTTTTTGCCCGCCTCTGCAAAGGCTCTGGCAAGCGCCATTGCCACAGTCGTCTTACCTTCTCCGGGAGTACAGCTTGTGACTGATATCACCCTGACGTTCTGCCCACTGAATTCAACGTTGCTTCGAAGGGTCTTATATGCTTCTTTTATCTGATAGTTGTTCTCAGCCTGACTGAAATGAAGCTTCGCGCTCTGCATATTCCCTCCTCTTACTTCTTCTTTTTGTTCTGCTTCTTGGATTTCTTTTTATCAGACTCCTCCGTTGTAAGAGGAACAAGCGCAAGTGTACTTAGTCCAAGGTACCTCTCAACATCGTCGTTACTCTTGATCGTATCATCCAACAGGTACTCGAGTATCACAAAGAAAGCAATGACTACAGCACCCAGAAATCCTGCGATCACGGTCCATCTGGCGACGCTCGGTCCTGATTTCCTGGTCGGCACATTTGCCGACTCAGCGACGTTGATCGCATCAATATCCATAACATTCGCAATGTGCTCACTGGCAACCTCACGGATGCAGTTTGCAATCTTCATCGCCATCAGCGGATCCTCGTCCCTTGCGGTTATCGACACTATGCGTGTATCAGAAGGTGTATCAACTTTTAATACACTCTGGAGATCCTCAAAGGTCATGTCAATAAGATTGAGCCTCTGGATAACTTCCTCGATAACGTACCTGCTCTTGATAAGTTCAGCATAATCCTGTGTCAGCTGGGTTGAGATCTGCACATCCGAATAGGTGACAGTCTGATTCTCCTCTTTATTGAGAATGTATATCTTGGTTGTGGAATCATAAACCGGGTGCAGTACAAACTTGCTTAGAAACAGACCCGAAAGCGCAAAAAATATCCCTGCACTGATGATAAGAAAGGCTCTTGACAGAAGAACTCCGAACAATTCTCCAAGATTAATTTCTATTATGTCATCTCTCTTGCCCATGTACTCTCCAACTCATTTATATTTTGTCGTTTCTGATAACGTTGGCAGCATTTACGCAAAAAATCTTAGAAGCATAGTCCGCTCCGAATTTTTTCTCAACAAAATTTCTGCACTCCAAAAGATTGGGCGATCTCTTTGCTGCATCATGGGCATCCGATGCCACAAAATGTACCATCTCTTCTTTCAGCAGTTTTTTGGTGAAATGAGCAATGCCAAGTCCATACCTGCCCATAATGCTTGAAGCATTCACCTGTATGTAGCACCCCATATCTATGAGGTCTCCCACTCTCGACGAGTGCTGGACAATGTCACTGTAGCGCTCAACATGCGCGATTATCGGTATATAGCCGGCACCCTGCACCCGGTTGATCGCATTCTGTATTGCCCTGAAGGGATTGGAAGGATGAAATTCCACAAGGACATAATCTGATCCCGCTAAAGAACATATCTCCCCACGCATCAGTTCCTCCATGGTCTCATCGCTGTAATAAATCTCGTTTCCGGAAAAGAGCTTGACCTTTATACCTGCTTCTTTTGCCTTCTCCAGGAGTCTTTTTCTGTAAAGAACATTGTGCTCGGGACTTACGTTATGATGCATCGGCTTGTGATGCGGCGTCAGGATCATATGTGTGATCCCATTCTTCTCTGCAATCCTTAACATCTCAAGGCTTGTCTGTGTATCTGGCGATCCGTCATCCACTCCTGGCATGATGTGACAATGTATATCTATAGTCGGCTGCATTGAGCTCCTTAAGCATTTTTACTAAAATTTACATTTTTTCAATCTAATTATACTACAATAAAACGTTAAGTGACAATATCGTGTGGATGTTTGTGTCCCATTGTTCAAGATATAGTGTGAATGATCCTATAATTTTTTAAATCAGTGTGTGAAAGTGGTTCTGCAGTGTTTTTCTGCAGAATTGATACAAGATGTGAACCCATGGGCGGTTTTTTGCGGGCCAGCTCAAAGTGACCACTCTGGATAAATTACCCAATCGCCACCGGCGCATTTTCGACAATCAGCTATCGCAATTAGCTAAAATCAGTCGATAACAGTCTGGTCAGTAAGCACCGATACTTATTAGCAGTTTTTTTCGATGATATTTGACTGTGTTTTCATCGGACGATAATCACTTCAGCATCGGGATAAATTAACCAATTTCCATCGGGTCATTTCAACCAATCTGCTTAATGACCTCTTTCCCGGAGTGCAGTGGTAAAAATCAGCAGATTGCGTATGGTTATTTCATTACGATACTTATTGGCTGATTTATCCCGATGTTTTATCACCCGCTGTCAACATAGGGTATGCCCACCAATTACAAGATGTAGTTGTTCACCATAAGGTACATCCAATAAATTTGCTTACAAAAGTGAAAACCACGTGTCTCACCTATAGGTAGTAGTTTATTCCGGAGCCAGTTTTGACCTGAACAAGCAGTAATCATCATCCGGGTACACTTTTATATTAGTTTAGGCAGTAGTCTAGAGCCAGATATGACCTGAACGAGTAGAAATCAGCATTCGAGTACACGTTACAAAACGCATCGCCTGCCAGGCTATAAGGGGAATTGCTTTCGGTGGATTCCTTATGAATCTAAAACAAGATTCATGCAGGCTAAACAGAGGATTTAGGGCATGGCGTCGGCCCAGAAACAAAAAGAGCTTTTCTGGGACGACGCAAAATGCTGTTTGGATTCGTTATATAAGAAAACTGAGGACCTGCCGTCGGCCCAGAAACAAGAAAAGCATTACTGGGACGACGCAAAGTGTTGTTTGGAATCATAATATAGGTAAATTGAAGACATGCCGTCGTCCTAAAAGCAATAAAATGATTACAGGGACGACGGCATGTGTTGTTTGAGACCATAACACAAGAAAACTGATGACTTTACGTCGTCCCAAAAATGAAAAGATTATTATAGGGACGACGCAGCTCATCCTACTGCATCTGCACTCTGACACCCTAAATTATGGATACAAAATATATGACTTCTTAGATAAAATATCAGAAACCCGCACCTGCTGCGGGTTTCGTGAGAACATGATACAAGATGCAAACAAGCCTGCGATGTAGTCGCCTTCAAATGGCCTGTTTGATACATTCCTGGATTTTCAATCCAGGAATATATAGGCAGTGATGATTCTCAGCATATTACACCTAAGTTTTTGGTTATTTTACTATTACTTTGACAGTAACTGTTTTTGTGCCCTTTTTATAGTTTTTGTTTCCGGCAGCTGTTACCTTAAGCTTAACAGTATAGGTACCTTTTGAAAGTCCCTTTTTAAGCACCAGTTCACCTGTTTTCTTGTTGATACCAATTTTCTTATTTCCGGAAGATTTTGAATAGCTTATTTTACCTACAGCGCCATTCATCTGAAACATCTTCTTAGCAGCGATTTTCTGATCTGCCTTTTTAAGCTTGGAATATTTCACTGTAGGGGTCTTGTTGTATTTTACTTTTCCGGGATTAGGAGCTTTTTTGATTGTCCACTTGATGGTTTTGGGAGTTCTGGTATTATCTGACCATTTATATCCTGCCTTAAGTGTTGCCTTGGCCTTATAGGTCCCTGCATTTGTTCCTTTATGTCCTGATATGGTATAACCGGTACCGGCAGGAACACCCGTCTGTTTTTTACCGGTATATGTAAGATCTTTTGCGGTAGGTATTTTGGCAATTTTGTCTTGCTTTTTGGAACTGTCTGATTTGCTTCCGCCTTCACCCTCGCCCGAAGATTTGCCGCCACTACTATCAGAACCACCACTTTCACTGCCGCTGCCACTTCCACTGCCACCATTTCCGCTGTTCCCGCCGGAATTGTTCTGTTTTTTTGCCTCCGGGTTTATTTTTCCGTTTTTGTCGTAGTTACATAGATCGCAATAACTGTCACCATTCAGATCAATATGAAATCCCTCAACCCACTCTGAATGTGCGCCGCACGTTTCACAGACGACTCTTTCCTGATGATACTGAGTGCTGATAAAATCGCCAAACTCAGAATGCATCTTTGAGTCTGCCGGATTTTCACAGTTGCAGCGCCAGCCAGCACTCGCGTGAGCAATAATACCAGCGTTCATAAAGGGGGCAAAAGCCATAATTATTGCCATAGAAAGAATAACCAAGAACACTTTTGATTTAATGCTGTTTTTCTTCATAGATGATCACCTCATAGCTTTCTGTACGACCTGGACAAATTATTCTTTATTCTGATTATATTGGGCTCACAAAAAGGCTCAATGATTTTTGTATATTCGGTCGTTTTCCATGTCTATTCGGTCATGATATCCATTCCTGGCACAGATGAGTGATGACAACACTTTTTTGCTTCAGCTACTAAAGATCATCTGAACTTATTTAATTTTTCATCGTATTCATAGCCGCAGGCCTTTAGTTTCCCTACGATTGAATCAACCTCTTCCTTCGGGATATCAAGCCCTTCTGCAAGGGCCTCCAAAGAACTGTAGTTATCCCTTAGCTGTGTATTTATGTAGCTAAGTAACATTATCGGATCCTGTGGTAACATTTCCGTCCTCCTCTATATTTTTCTAAATCTATTATAAAAGAACGCCAAAGATTGTACAGCTCTTGTAAACTGTTCCAATCCTTGACGTTCCTGCATAATTATATGAGTCCGGAGCAAAACTCTGTATTTTGCCCCTGCCGTCCACCACGTCGGACTTTTGCCTCGTCGTCTATTACATTCTTTTTACTTGGTCAGCACCATCATGATCTCGTTGCTCCTTGCAATGAATCTGGTCATCGCATCGGCCTCAAGAGGTGCATTCTGGATGCGGGCGAGGTCATAGAGCTGTTCACAGATCATTTTGGTGTTGTCGTTATCTTCGTGTTCCATCACATACTGCACAAGAGGATGATTTGCATTCAGGATAAGGGTCTGTCCCTCCGCTCCGAAATCGCCCATGCTCATGCCGTTCATGGCATACATCTTCATCATGTCAGCCATACGCCTTGACTCCTCAGATACTGTGAGCATCGAGGACATCTTCTTGTCCTTGAGCTTCTCAAGTCTGATGGCGAGTTTATCATTCTTAAGAGCCTTTCTGATCTTCTCAGTGAGCTCTTTCTCCTTCTCCTCAAGCTCAGCTGCTGCCTTCTTGGAGGTCTTGGACTTGAAAGTATCTGTGAGATCTGCATCAATCCTGCAGAAACGGATTCCCTCGTTTTTGCGCTCAAGCTGCTCCATGAAAGGAACATCGATGTTGTGGTTCATTATGAACGCATCCATCTTCTGTGCCTTGAACATGTTGATGTACTGGCTCTGCTGCTGCTCGTCTGTTACGTAATAGATGGTGCGGGGCTCTTTGTCCTTCTCTTCCTCAGCCTTTTTATCTTCTGAAGCAGTATCCTCTGTGGCAGCCTTGGCTCCCTCGTCTACAACCTCAGCTTCTACCTTATTGCCATCTTCGTCGACAGCTTCAGCCTTCGCAGCCTCAGCCTCTGCCTCTTTGTTGATCTGAAGAGCTTCGGGTGTAGTGAGGTACTTGCCGTCGAGGTTCTTAAAGAGGATGTAGTCTGTCATCTTCTCGCAGAACTTATCATCTCTGAGGCACCCGTATTTGATGAACGGGCTGATGTCATCCCAGTACTTGTCGTAGTTCTCCTTGTCAGTCTTGCACAGACCTGCGAGCTTCTCTGCGACCTTCTTGCTGATGTATTCTGAGATCTTCTTGACAAATCCGTCGTTCTGAAGAGCAGATCTTGATACATTAAGAGGAAGATCAGGGCAGTCTATTACGCCCTTTAAGAGCATCAGGTACTCAGGAATGACTTCCTTGATATTGTCTGCAATGAACACCTGGTTGTTATAGAGTTTGATCGTACCCTCGATTGACTCGAACTCCATGTTGATCTTGGGGAAGTACAGAATTCCCTTTAAGTTGAAAGGATAGTCCATGTTGAGGTGTATCCAGAACAGAGGCTCCTTGTAGTCGCGGAATACCTTTCTGTAGAACTCCTTGTACTCCTCTTCTGTGCAGTCCTTGGGTGTCTTGGCCCAGAGAGGATGAGTATCGTTTAAAAGCTCAGGTCTTCTCTTTATCTTGAGCTTCTTCTCCTCCTCTTTGGCTTCAGTACTATCAGCACCTTCGCCCTCGCTCTTTGTTTCTTCCTTCTTCTCGGGCTCGATCACCTCAATTACGATGTCGTCATCTCTCTTCTCAGACTCCCTTATGGTCTCCGTACCCTCTTCGTTCTCCCTTGAAATATATATCTCATAGGGCATGAATGAACAGTATTTCTGAACAACCTCTTTGGCCTTGTACTCGTTGCAGAACTCAACACAGTCGTCTGAGAGGTGAAGAGTTACAGTTGTGCCGACGTCAGTCTTATCTCCGTCTGTCATCTCGAAATCAGAGCCGCCATCGCAGGTCCAGTGAACGGATGCAGCGTCCGACTTACAGGAAAGTGTATCAATATCCACCCTGTCAGATACCATAAAGGTTGAGTAAAAGCCCAGTCCGAAATGACCTATGATTTGATCGGCATTGGCCTTGTCCTTGTACTTGTTGAGGAAATCGGTAGCTCCGGAAAATGCCACCTGATTGATATACTCCTCTACCTCCTCTGCCGTCATACCGATTCCATTGTCGACGATCTTAATGGTCTTGTCCTTGTCATTGAGGATTATATCCACGCGGGGCTTAAAGCCTTCAGGGAGCTCATACTCACCCATCATATCCATCTTGCGTATCTTGGTGATGGCATCACAGGCGTTAGAGATCACCTCTCTGTAAAAGATATCATGGTCCGAATACAACCATTTCTTGATAATCGGAAACATGTTTTCGCTGTTGATTGAAAGATTACCCTTCTTTGAAGCCATAGTTCTCACTCCTTTTTTATAAAATAATAAGTTGATAAAAATCCTTTTATCGTACAAATCCTAGTTTAATTCCACACCGGTCAAAAGTCAATAAAAAATTAGCACTCGATTGATTCGAGTGCTAACAACAAGTCATGACTTCTTGAATGAAATACCAGAAACCCGCAGGCTGCGGGTTTCGCGAAAACATGATACGAGAGGCAAAAATATCATGCAGTAAATTTATACCAGATAGAACTCTTGGTATTCTTCTTATAATAGACTGATTTTTTCAGCTCAATCTTTCCATTCCAGAAATTTGTTACGTCTTTTAGTTTTTTGTTTACTGAGTGCTCAAAGTCGAAGTCATTTCTCTTGCCTCCAAATGCCGTGTTGGGGCTGGCAAGTCCGATAATGAATGAGGGGTTATCGGTGCTTTTATACGTCTGGCTGAACTTATATTCTACGTTTGTTCTTATATATAAGTCATTATATTTTTTATATGTGGGGTAATCAGGTCTTGTCAAAACTCCCTTAGTATGCCTGGCAGTAGAGTATTTAACCTTTCCGGTTTTGCTGTTTAGAACAAAGACATCAAAGGGATAGAGGTCTTCATATTTTGACTTTTTCATAAATTTCGTAATTTCTTTGGATGCTTTCTTAATTTTCTCCTTACCCTCTTTAGTAATAGCGTATGTTACCGTTACTGTCACACCGTAGTACAACTTGCCATCGACAAAGCTTTTGTAAGGCTCGCCCTTAACTGCCTTGATCTTAACCTTGGCAGGAACATATCCAACTACGGGGTATTTGATCTTAACAGTATATGTTTTTCCGTTTTTCGCCATATTCATGTTTTTGGTCGAATATGTCTTATTTGCTGCAACAGCAGTCTGGGGAATCAGTGTAAAAGCGATCGAAAGTGCCAGCAGTAATGTGAATATCCTGCTCAAAATTGAATTTGACTTCTTGTCCATAAATTAAACCTCCTTGTCTAAGTGCTGTTATTAGTACTTCTTATGTGACTTTATCAGATTATAATCACGCATACCATACTTTACGTTTATTCGGTCGTTTTTAGTGTCTATTCGGTTACCGTTTGCTCGTCCCAAGCAGGTCATATACAGTAGTGCGCATCCATAGCGGAGCGTTTTTTGTTTAACAGGAAATCAGGAGGAATTTCCTGTTAAACAAGATGTATCACCCCGTACGGGGTGTGTTTTTCCATGTATCTGTCAGCAGCCTTGTTTCCTACAACACAGACACATTTATAGATGCTCTCAAGTTTCTCTTTTTCAAGGCGAAGGCGCTCAGGGTCATTTCCCCAGATAAGTATGACCGGAAGATCTTCAGCGTGTTCTTTCACCAGCTGCTTTGCTGCAGGCAGGTACTCTTTGAGCACCTGCTCCAGTTCACGATATTTTACCGGCTTACTGATATAGTCTGTAAAGCCCCTCTGAATATAATTCTCCTTGGCGCCTATAATGGCATCTGCCGTAAGTGCAATGACCGGCGTATCTTTGAGGATATCTTTACTGTGCATTTCCCTAAGAGTCTCCTCGCCACTCATCCCCGGCATCATCTGATCCAGGAAAATGCAGTCATAATCCGTCTCCATAACCTTCTGTATGCAATCAGCTCCGGAAGCTACAAGGTCGACTCTTATCGCTGTATCCGCAAGCAGCCCCTCCATGACTTCGAGGTTCATGGCGTTGTCATCAACCACAAGAACATGGGCATTCGGGGCATACAAAGTAGCATCATCGGTCTCTATATTTTCCAGATAGTGCCTGACTGCTCTGGAGAAATCTCCAATTGGCTGTCTGTTTACAACCTTTTGCGGGACAGTGATCGTAAAGGTGCTTCCCTTTCCGTACTCACTCTCTATCTCAATCCTGCCACCCATCATTTCCATGAGTCTGTGGGTTATATTAAGTCCAAGTCCCGTACCCTCAATATTTCTGTTTTTCTTTTCATCAAGTCTCTGGAAGCTCTTAAAGAGTTTTTCCCTGTCCTCCTGTCTTATCCCCTGTCCTGTATCCGTCACCCTTATGACAAGTTCGACGTAGTTGCCCTGCATGATATCCCTGGAAGATACATCAATGTGGACACTTCCCTCTGCTGTATACTTAATTGCATTGTTGACGATATTGAGCATCGCCTGCCTTATCCTAATCTCATCGCCGTTTAAGACAGACGGGATTGTCTCTGATACAGACAGGTTGTATTCAAGATTCTTTTTCTGTGCCCTGGGGCGCGTCAGGTTAAGAACATCGTTGAGGACCGAGGCAACATCGTAGTCAATCGGAATAATCTCAAAATTCCCGGATTCAATCTTGGACAGATCCAGGATGTCATTAATTATTGAAAGAAGCGTATTGCCGGCACTCTTTATCTCAAGAGCATACTGCTTTATCCTGCTCTCCCTGCTCTCTCTTATTATCATCTCATCCATCCCAAGGATTCCGTTAAGGGGCGTCCTTATCTCGTGGGACATGTTAGCAAGGAACTGGTCTTTGGCCTTGCTGCGCAGCATCGCCTCATTGGCAGAGAGCGTCATCCCTATGAGCTGCTTGATAGTATGTATCGCCGCGCAGATAAGAAACCCTAAAAGTCCTATTGACATCATGAGTCCGGAAAAGACTCCGTTGTGAGCGAAGACATATGTAAATATCTGCCCAATGCCGGCCAGAGCAAGCACAACAAATCCGACCGCAACATACTCATAGCTCTTGGTAAGCTTTTTTACCGAGTCATTTACAAGCGTAGTTGCAATAATACCAATGGTGATGAGGCAGCACAGCGCTGCAATATAAAAGCTCTTAACAAGCGGCATCTTCCCTAAGATAAAGAGTATCATCAAAGCCGCAAAAACTACGATCTCCATCCACCCGGCAAAGGTCAGACGCTTTGTGTATCTTCTTTGCTGAAGAGAATCTATGAATATCGTAAAGGGAATTGGCAGAAGCATGACCATCAGAAACGGCACGTCAGACATCACAGAAATGTTCCTGGTATAGAACTGCCTGAATACAGAATTTGAGAGAACCCAACATGCCCCTAGAAGTACTCCGATGGACAGATGCTGCATCTCGAGATATTTTTTATAAATTATCCTGTAGATTATGGACGCGATAAAACATATAGATCCCAGGCTCAGTATAATGAATCCTACAAAGAGCTCAGCTCCGTACAGGGAAAAGATGTATGCCCATATGCCAAGCCCTGTGCCATAATAAACGCCATAGACATAGCCTGAATTGTACGCGTAGTTGACCCTGAGTTTTTTCCCCGCGTCATCCGGATGAATGTTCACGATAAGATAGCACTCAGCAGAGCGATCTCCCAAAAGCTGATACCTTGGAGCTATAACCTCATCCCTTAGAACATCATCAATAAAGACCTGCATATTCATGCCCCTGAAACACAGAGCAGATATATCCTTGTCAAGGTCAGAAGGGATGGTGGTCTCAATAACTACATCTTCCCCGGCTCTTCCGGGAAGTGTAAAAGGTTCCCTCGTACCGTCATCATTTATCCTGACCCAGTTATCTCCCGGAAGCTCATGGCAGATAAAACCGCTTCTGGGGGTATCATAGACAAAGGCATACTCGCCTATGACTATATACCCAAAGACAAGTACAAGGATCACAGAAAGTGCAACTTTAACATATTTCATGAAACGCCTTCCTCTGCATTAATATCACTTAACAGCGTCTAAAATTCCCCTGACCACCTCTGCCGCTTCATCGTACATAAAGTCATTTATGTATTTCAGAGCACGCTTCATCTCTTCAGCCTGCTCCGCCTCAAAAGGATATCCAAGAAGTTTCCCTGCAAGCTCTTTTGACTTCTCATCATCAAAGTCGTCGAGGGCCTCAAGGAGCATTTCTGCAATCTCCAAGGCCTCTTTATCTCCTATTTCCCCGGGCGGAGCATCATCAGATCCTGCAAACGGCTTAAGGAGCTGCGCAAACCTTCTGTATTGTTCTATGACATTTAGGGTTTCTTCTTCAATATAGGCGGCATCACCATTTTTACCCGCATGCTCAAGTTTCTCAAACAATCCGGCCAGAAACAATGCTCCGATCATTTTGGAATTGCTCTTTAATGCATGGACAGTTATCACAAAGTTTTTGGTGTCGCCACTGTCAATGTAATCCAGGATTTTCTTGGAATTGTCATCAAATCCGGCAAAGAAACGCCGAAGCGCTGCAATGTACTTCTCCCTGCTGCCCGTGTATTCAATTCCGACATTTGTATCTATCCCGCCCTGCTCCAAAAAGGTAAGATCAAAATCCACAAAAAGCCTCCTATCCAAGGATATCTATAATCTTTGCAACAAGCTCCGATTTTTTGGTTGGCTTTACTATATAGCCCTGGGGTTTTAAGTCCACCAGTGTCTTTATGACGACATCTTTCTCCGACACTCCGGTCAGAAACATCACCGGAATATCCACATATCTTATGTCTTCGCGAAGTTTCCTGTAGACCTGCGGTCCATCCATGTCAGGCATGAGATAGTCAAGAAGGATGAGATCGACTCTCCTCTTTGAGAGGAGCTTAAAGGCATCCCTGCCGGAGCCCACCAAAGTCACGTCATAGAACTCTTTAAGGTGCTCTTTTATCCTGATTAGCTGCTCTGCTGAATCATCCACTGCCAGAATGTGCTTCCTTGCTATCCCATCTGGATTGGGATTTACAAATTCAGACAAAAGAGCATAGTCATCATCTCCGTCAAGATACCTCTTTTCCACATCCTCAAGCTTGTCATAGAGCATGTAAAGAGAAACAGGTCTGGACAAAAAGAACATCTTCTCTAGACCTGTATACTTTATAAAAAGACTTTTATCCTCATTGTTTGAAACGACGATAAGCGTAAGAGCCCCAAGCTTGGCGCACTCTTTCAGGATGTCATAGGTCTTTACCGTCTCCCTGGTCTCATTGCCGAGGCAGATAATTATTACTCTAGGCATCTCATTTGGTACTACCTGGAAAAGGACATCCTGTCTGGCCTGACACTTTATCACGTTGTAGTCCCTGTCCTCAGCCAGATGATTACATATATCTGTTGCAATGCGCCTGTTCTTGCCGGTAACAAGAATTTTCAGTTTCTTCATCGGATAGTCCCTTCCCGCTCAGCCTAAAACATACATAGTCCATACACCGTCGGCTGCAATGAGCCCCACGCCTGTCCCATCTGAAACGCTCTCCTCAGAAGAATTTGTGGCGATAAGCTCTGCTCCGTCATTAAATCGAACCTGATAAGATCTGCCTCCAAGAGACATTGTAACAACCCCAAGTGCATCGTACTCCGTCACCTTTGGCATTTGCGAAACAGTATTTGCAGTACTATTCTCCGACATAGCCTCATTCTCCTTTTCCCGAATTTGCCATCAGCATGGATTTAAGCTCAATGTTCATCTGCCTGACTTCCTTCCTCCAGGACAGGTATTCTGTAAGCCAGATAATGAAATACACAATGGTAAAGACAATAAATACGATAAGCAGCACGCTGTGAGGAAACCATCCAAGCATCTCGCTTATCACGAAGAGCGTCATGAAAGTGATGATGTAATGAGTAAATGTCGCTCTTGCAAGGCTCCAATCCTCAAAGTCATAGATAATAGCCCCGCCGTTTCCCACAAGTCCCAGTGCCGCGGAACAAAACAGATGAAGCACGAGATACACTTTATCAACTGGTTCTGTATCACTTACCACCAACACATAAGTAAATATTCCTATGCACATCCCAAGTGTAATCCCAACAAGGGCTCTTATAATAAACTTAGTCTTTATATCCATTTTCTCCTCCTTTTGACAGCACCTCCTTAACATTTCTGACCCTTCTTCTTGCCACAAATGTCCTCTCTCCGTTTTCAAGTTCAACTCCTATGGTTCCCGCAGCTGAGAAATCAAAGCTCTTTACCTTGCGAAGATTTATGATCTCGGATTGGGAGATGCGCACAAATCTGCTCCCATCCATCATGTTCTCGAGCTCACGAAGAGTCTTTTTGGACTCATACAGCCTTTCGCTTGTCTGTACCATAACCCTTCTGTTTGCTATGTAAATGCGGAAAATCTGCCCCTGGGGCAGCATCACATAGCTGTCCTTAAAATACGCAGGGATCATCGGTATCTTCTTATTGGCATACGACTCGATGGCAGCAATAACTCCCTCCACGTCATCGTTTCGCTCTTTGCTCCTTATAACTATGCTGAGTTTCTCACACGCCTTATCAATGATGAGTTTGATATCCAGTAATTCTGACATGTTCTTTTTCCTTATTTTTATGCCTTTTGCCTGTTGTCAAAGTGATTATACATAAGCAGTGCATAAAATAGAACCATTAGTGCCTAAGCGGTCGTTTTCCGTGTCTATTCGGTCATTTTTTGAGCAATTGTCTATTTTATTTAATCATACAAATCGCCAAAAGTCCGAAAAATGTAATATTATAAATGAGGATATCAATCACACAAGATGAAATCTTTCGAAACGACTAAGATTCAGGAGTACTTACCTATCAATGAACTATCATTATTTTACAGATTTATTCAGTGAAGCTGCAGATCGGTTTTGCGACCGTCCCGCTCTTCACTATGAGAATTTCCATTATACATACAGAGAACTTGACAGGCTGAGCTCAAATGTTGCAGCATGGCTACGCAGTCAGGATATCGGGCCGGGCAGTATTGTTCCTGTCCTTGTTCCCCGATGCCAGTATATGACAATCGCAGTCCTTGGTGTGTTAAGATCCGGAGCCGGCTATGAGCCTCTTGATATCTCCAATCCCAAAGGCAGAATCCAACATATGGTCACGGAGGCAGGTGCCACCGTGATAATCGCATCGAAAGAATATGCCCATCTTCTGAAAGCGTCAGACGGTTCCTTCCCATGGAAAGTTCTTTATATGGAAGATATTCCTCTTCTTGCGGATAGGGCTGCGCCTTCCCTTGCCGGGATTTCTGACTCCGATCCCCTTGTGCTTCTTTTTACCTCCGGATCCTCGGGATCTCCCAAAGGCATCATACTGAATCAGAAAAATATTGCTTCATATATTAACTGGTATATACCTTATTTCCATGTTGATGAAAATTCCCGCATGGCGCAGTATGCCAGCTTTGTATTTGACATGCATTTTTTGGAGACCGTTCTTCCGCTGGCGGCAGGTGCCTCCATTTATATCGTTCCGGAAAGAATCCGTCTCGACCTCATCGCTTTAAAGCAGTTTTTTGATGAAAACGGGATCACTCATACCAGCATGACTACCCAGCTGGGCAGACAATTTGCCATGAGTATGGGGAATTCCACTAAGACCCTTCGCCACATGATAGTCGGAGGCGAGGCTCTCACAAGAATATCTTCCCCAAAGAACTTCACGCTCTATAACGGATATGGTCCTACAGAGTGCAGTTTTTGTGTGACGATCTTTCCGGTACTTGAGGATTATCCCGGAAAGGTTCCTATCGGAGAGGCCATAGAAGGCGTAGAGATCTATCTTGTAGATGAACAGGGATCTCTCGTTCCCGATGGCGAGGTTGGGGAACTCTGCGTAGCAGGTCCTCACGTCGCAGACGGTTATCTGAACAGACCAGACCTGACCAAAAAGTTCTTCACTCCCAATCCATTTTCATCAGACCCTGACTACAAAGTCCTCTATCACACAGGAGATCTTGCAAGATACAGCAAAGATCACAGCGGCACACATTCTGAAGCCTGCCTTGAATATATTGGCAGGGCTGACCGGCAAATCAAAATCCGCGGATACAGGATCGAGCCTTTAGAGATCGAAGCTCTTTTGCAGCGCCATGATAAGATCAGGGATGTTGTTGTGACATGCCCAGCAGTCGGAGGACGTAATGTTCTTGCGGCTTATTATCTGTCCGACGAAGCAATTGATGAGGATCAGCTGCGCAGCTGGGTTTCCGGAGAGAAACCCGACTACATGGTTCCCTCCTTTTTCATCAGATTAAAGGAATTCCCCCTGACCGCAAACGGCAAGATTGACATTGAAAAGCTTCCCACACCTGCCTCTCAAAATCAGGCTGCGAACTTTGAAGAGCCTTTGGGAAATACCGAACAGAGCCTTGTGCGTCTTGTTTCTGAAATTCTTCGGGTAGAGCAGGTTGGAAGAAACGATAATTTTTACCTGCTTGGCGGAAATTCCCTGGCTGCCGCAGAGCTTTTATACCGTATTTTTGAAACCTTTTCCGTACGGATCAAGGTAAATGATATTCTCCGGTACCCTGTTATTTCCCAGCTGGCCAGAAGAATCGATGAGTATTCACAGACAGCCCTGCCACAGATAAGACCTCTTCCTCCCAGAGAAAGCTATGCAGTAAGCAGGACACAGGAAAGAATATATACCGCCCAAAGTATGCTTGACAGGGATGATCCCACCTATCTTCTTGACATCTCCATAGTAACTTCGGGGCATTTTGAAAAGAAAATCGTAGAAGCGGTATTGGAAAAGCTCTTTGCACGTCATGAGAGCTTAAGAACCTACTTTGTGCTAAACAGTGACGCTGAGCTTGTGCAGTGCATCCTCCCTCCTGAAGATATCCGGATTACAGAAGCAGTAAGAAGGTCAGAAGCCGGGAGCCTCCCTGGAGGTTTCATGCTCGATACGTCGCCTTTATTCGCCTGGTCCTACAGTGAGAAGGTGCTTAGATTCAGGTGGCACCATATCATCAGCGACGGCAAAAGTTCCATCCTCTTTGCCAGAGAATTTGTCTCCTTATATAATGGCGAAAGCCTTAGTCCTCTCCCTGTTCACCAGAAGGAAATAGCAGACTATGAAAGACGGCTTGCTTTTAGTTCTCACCTTAAGAACTTGCAGAAGAACTGGCAGGACATGTTTTCAGACTTCACAGGCGCATGGGAACAGTATCTTCCCTATGACGGCATGATGACCACAGATAAAAAAGCCGGGCACCTGTCTGTAGTCTTCTCACCGGAGCTCTCCGATGATATGAGCCATTTCTGCAGCAGTCAGAGTATCACGGAATACATGTTCCTTCTCTCGGTATTCGCCATCCTTCTTAGCCGCTACTCCAGGCAGGATAAGATCATCCTCGGAACGGTAATGGACGGCAGGGATACCCCCGAGTCCGAAAAACTCCAGGGCATGTTCGTCAACACGGTTCCGATGTTTATCAAAGTTGACGAAGACAAAACTCTTAATTCATACCTTTTCAGCGTTTCTTCAAATGTCCTGAAGGCTATGGAGAGTCAGTCGGTTGCTCTTGAAGATATCGCAAAGAGCTTCGAGGAAGCCGGTGGTTTCTATCGCACAATGCACGGTCATCTTCTCTTTGATGTACTGTTTGTCATGCAGAACCTGGACCGCTCTCTCCCGGATCTAAGGGGAAGCAGGGCTCATCTGGAAATTCCTGCTTCCGAGGGATGCATGTACGATCTGACACTTGAAGGAGAAAAGCGCGGGGACAGTTATCACTTCGAATTTGAATATGACTCTTCCATATTCTCAGAAGGCAGCATCTTTTATCTCGCCCGTCACTTTGAGGCGCTTGTAAGAGCCTGCCTTACACATAAAGACTCATTTATCAAAGATCTGGAAATGCTTGATGAAGAAGAAAGGAACCTGCTCTTAAACACTTTTCAGCCTGAGCAGATCTCTTTTGCATCAGACAGGAAACCTGCAACTGTGATTGAGCTTTTAAGAGACAGGGTTGCCAAAAGCCCTGACAAAAAAGCTCTTGTTTATATGGACACGCAGCTTTCCTACAGACAGCTGTGGGATGAGTCAGATCTGCTCTCAGAAATGATACTGTCGGATTATCCTGCAATTTCCGACATGGATGAGAGCAAGGCGCGTATCGCCCTCATCGCAGAGCGCGGCGTATCCATGATAATCTCCATCTGGGCTATACTTAAGCTCGGTTGCACCTACGTTCCAATATCCCCTTCATATCCTGAAGAGCGCATACGTTATATTTTAGGCGACTGCGACCCTTCGCTGATAATAAGCTGCGGGCTTACATCTGAAAAGCTAAATGCCTTTCTTAAGTCGCAGCCTGTTCCCGTGCTCTCTTTTGAATACCCGTGTGTTCGTGACAGATCCGGGTCTGCAGCTTTTTCAAAAGCTCCGCGCAGCGTAAGTCCCCAAACAGCTGCCTATATGATTTACACCTCCGGAACTACCGGGCAGCCCAAAGGAGTTGTAGTCGAACACAGACAGCTTTCTTCGCTCCTCTTAGCATATGACGACATATACCAGCTAAAGAGCGATGACACGGTACTCTCCTTTGCCGCCTTTGTATTTGACCAGTCTGTCTGGGATATCTTCCACATACTGACAGTTGGTGGAACTCTGTGCCTGATTCCGGAGAAGATAGCCAGGGATCCCGATGCCCTTTCGGACTACTGCCTGTCCAAGAACGTCACCGCGGTTTCCCTGACTCCGGCTTTTCTTGGACTTCTCGATCCGTCTGCCTTTAAGACCCTCAGGCTCCTTGATGTCGGAGGTGAAGCTCCGGACAAGGACCTTCTGAGCGCATGGGCTTGTGGCAGAAGGGTCTTTAATACCTATGGTCCGACAGAGACAACGGTAAATGCGACAAGCTTTTTATTCAGTAGTGACAGCACGCCTTCAAAAGAACAAAGACTCTTTTCTAAAAAGGTTCCCATCGGAAAACCTGTTCCGGGCAGCCGCGTATATATCCTGAATGGCGATACACTGTGCGGGGTAGGCGTTCCGGGAGAGCTCTGCATCGCCGGCAATCAGGTGACGCGGGGATATTTTAACAGGCAGGAACTTACGGACAAAGTCTTTACCGCGGATCCCTTTGCCGGTGGACGCATGTACCGCAGCGGTGACCTCGCTCGGTTTCTTCCCGATGGAAATATTGATTTCCTCGGGCGCCTTGACGAGCAGGTCAAGATACGCGGCTTCAGGATCGAGCCAGGCGAGATCGAATCCGTCATAAAGGCAATCCCCGGAGTAAAGGATGCTCTTGTACTTGTCCGCAAAAACGATTCCGGAGAAGATGAACTCTGTGGTTATTATGTTGTAAATACCGATGACTCTTTTTCACCGGAGGATATCCGCAGGAATCTGGAGAAGACACTTCCCATGTACATGGTTCCCTCCTTCCTGATTCCACTCAAGGCTTTGCCTCTTAATATAAGCGGCAAGGTTGACAGGCGCATGCTGCCAGACCCTCAGAGGTCTTTCGCCGGGACTTTTGAATATCCCGGGACCAGAGAGGAACACCTGCTTTGCGAGATTTTCTGTAAGGTATTATCACTGGATAAGATCAGTATTTCAGATGATTTCCTCGCTGTTGGCGGAGATTCCATAAAAGCCATCAGGATCAGCTCACTCCTTCAAGGCTTTGGGTATACGCTCGGCGCAGGCAAGATGCTTGAGCATCGGACCATAAAAGCGCTCGCGCCGCTTCTTGAGAGCAGCGTTTCTCCAACAGACTACGAGGAATATCCGACCGCTGTCCTGACGCCTGTCATGGAAATATACTTTTCGGCAAATATGCCTGATCCGGACTGGTACAATCAGTCCGCCCTTTTCATGCTCAAATACAGCCCTGATCCCGATCTTATAGTGTCGGCTCTGAACAGACTACGAGATACCCATGGGATGCTCAGGCTGATAGTCAGAAACGATCAAGATGGCGATGAGAATACTCCCTCACTTATTATACGAAAGCCTGAGGAGATGCCGGACATAAACCTTGATGTCTACGAGGAGCTCTCAGAAAAGGAACTTATTAAAACCTGTGATTTATTGCAGAAAAAAATGTCTCCTTCAAATGGAGAAGTCATGGAGGCTGCCCTCTTTATCAATAAGACCGCGCAAGAAAAAAAGACTCGTCTTTTCCTTGCATTTCACCACCTTGTAGTCGATGAGGTGTCCTGGGGTATCCTGACTGCAGACCTTGACAGATTTCTAAGCCCTGCGCATAAAGATGAGAATATTTCCGGCACAGTCTCCTTCGGTGAATGGAGCAGACTTTTGTGGGAGTACAAAAACACTGAGGCTTTCCTACCTGAGAAGGCCTATTGGACACATGTACACAATCTTCTCTCCCAGCGCACTCATGAAAATGAATATTTTCTTGAAGGACTTCGTCTTGATCATGAGCCGGGGAAAGAATACGGCATCCTCAGACAGTCGCTTTCTGAGAATATTACAAACGCGGTACTTGATACAGCAAGTGAGCTGTGTCATGGAAGGCCTGAGCCTGTTCTTCTCGCCTGTCTTGCCATGGCGGTAAAGAAATGCGGTGAAGTAAATACTCTTGTTTTACAAATGGAGAGTCATGGCCGCGGACATATTAAAAATACAGATGGCAGGGAAATAAATACAGACCGGACAGTTGGCTGGTTTACGGCAGTATATCCCCTGATGCTCGATCTGGCAGACACTTTTGGTGAACAGCTAATCCTCACAAGAGAAGCCTTAAGTGCCGTGCCTGACTCTGGTATAGGTTATGGTCTTATTTTCAATGATCTTAACAGGTACAAAGGCATCATCTTTAACTACTTAGGCCGCGGGCGGAATGAAGATTACGAAAACCTCTTTCCTGTAAGTGAGAACAACTCTGAGGATATTGCCCCACAAAACGGCGATCCCGATACCATCAGCTTCGATCTCAGGATTGACGGGCAGAAGCTGTGTATTGACTGCCGCTATGACTCTGTCTATGCTCCGGATAAGATCCGCGAGCTTATGGATACCTATGTCGGCACCCTGACCATGCTGGAATCTCCTTCTAAGAGAGCACAGGCTCCCAAATACAGCCCCTCAGATTTATGTCTGGGACAGGCCATGTCCATACCGGACTGGAAGGTTCTGACTCTGTTTCATGACCCTACAAATATCTGCGCGATCAGCAGACTTACACCTCTTCAGCAGGCAATGCTCTACCGCTTTATTGCAGATCCTGACAGCCGCGCCTACTTTCTTCAGGACAAACTGTTAATCCCGGGGACATTCAGAGAGGAACTGTTTAAGGCAGCCCTGTATCTGTGCTCGGTTCGCTTTGATGCCCTGCGCCTTAGGTTTATCTACAAAGACATGGAGATGCCTTATCAGATCATCCTGAAGGAGCAGATCCCCGAGTATGAAGAAGCCTTAGACAAGACCTTTGATGAGGCTGCCAGGGTAGATATCAGGAGAGGATTTGAGCCTGATAGCGGATGCCTTGTCCGTTTTGTCCGCTGCGCCGCCGAAGATCAGGATGAAGTGACCACGCTTCTTGTTTCAAGCCACCACCTTCTTATGGATGGATGGAGTTTTTCAATATTTATTGATACGCTTATCAGCTATTACAATAAGCTTATTGACGGAGCAGATGCAGGGGAGCTCTCCGCCAAGGCAGAGGTTTCGGCAAAAGGCAGCACTTCCTACGCCGACTACCTCGGGGAATTATCAAAGGTAAACAGCTACGCAAATACGAAGCACTGGATGGATTACCTTGATGGTCTTGAAGACGGGTGCGCACTCCCATCGCTTACACCCTCTGAAGAAAACGCGCAGGTTCCGTCTTCCATTGACTTTGTGCTATCTGATGACACCGCGCATAAACTGGGCGCCTTCTTAAGGAAAAGAAAGCTGACCGGTGCCGCCTTCTTTGGCACAGTCTGGGCGCTTCTTCTTGGCATGGAGAATAATATAAATGACGTCGTCTTTGGTGAGACTGTGTCCGGACGAAACACGGATCTCAATGAAATTGAAAAAACAGTAGGAATGCTGATCACAACCATTCCTGTGCGCATACACTGGTCAGAGGAAACAACCGTAGATGATCTTCTTAGCAAAAGACAGAAGGACTACTACACAATGCAGCCCTACGAATCAGTATCCTTAAGCAGGCTAGGCTCACTCACCGGTCTCGATTCAAGGCTGATCCGTACACTCTATGTATATGAGAACTATCCTCCGGCGGAGAATAATTCTTCTTACAGTCTCTTGCCGGTACACGAAGAAATTGATTCTGCCGCGGGACTTAGCGTAGATGAGTCGGACGGATACCACCTGCATCTTGCCTATAATGCCGCTCTCTATGAAAGTGACTATATAAACAGACTTCCCGGAAGGATTCTCCACCTGACAGAACAGATCCTTAAAAGCCCAACCATCAGAGTATCAGAGCTTGAAAGGATCTCACCGGATGAAAAGGGTCTTATGCTTGGCGACCTTGCTGGAACAGCAAAAGAGTATCCCTCCGATACGTTCCTTGACATGCTTTATCACCAGGTTATTACAAATCCCTCAAGGCCAGCCCTTACCATGTGCGGAAATACCATGACCTACTTAGAGCTTTGGAATGACGCGGTTACCCTTAGGAAAAAAATCGGATTTTCAGGTGAGCGCTTTATCGCTATCATAACAGACCGCAGTTTCGAGCTCATAGTCTCTATCACTGCCACACTTTTGTCAGGCGCAGCCTATGTCCCGATCGATAAGGATTATCCGGCAGACAGAATACGCGCTATCCTGAGCGACTGCAGGCCCGAAGCAGTAATCTGCCGCAGGGAGCTTATTGATGAGCCTGTTGACGGTGGAAGCACCTTACGGCTCCTGTTAGAGGAATCAGAGCTTAATGTTATTACTGACATCCCCTGCTCTGCCGGCGCAAAGTTCCAAGGCAGCAGATCAGTCTACAGTGAGAGTCTGCGGAAGGCAAAAGAGACTCCACCGCCTGCTGCCGAACTGCTGCGTGACAAGATTGCCTATATGATATACACCTCCGGCACAACCGGAAATCCCAAAGGGGTTGAAATAGAACACAGATCACTCTCTGATATGATCCATGGAAATGAAGCATATTTTGGGAGCTTTTATGACGATGTCGTTCTCCTGCTTTTAAATCCGGTATTTGATGCTTCGATCATGCAGGTTTTCCCTGTCCTTTCACAGGGTGGCTGCCTTTGCATCATCCCGGCGGAACTTCTGAAAGATCCTCAGGAGATCGCAGACTACTGTTATGACAATGGAGTGACTGTACTCATCGGTACCAATTCACTCCTTCGCGCTTTTACTACGGCGCTTAAAAAGAGGGTTCGCGTGATGATCACGGGCGGCGATGAGGCAGAGCGGCCGGTCTATGAGTCCTATGCTGAATATACCGATCTGCTTGTCAATGACTACGGTCCCACTGAAGCATGTGTCCACTCGCTTTCTTACACCTTTGACAAAGACGCTTCACAAAAGAGGATACCTCTTGGAAGACCCTACCCTAACAAGAGGGTTTATGTTCTACAGGACGACAAGCTCTGCGGCATCGGACAAAAAGGTGAGATCTGCATCGCAGGAGCAGGTCTTGCCAGAGGCTACCACAATTCTAAAGCGCTGACAGACGCCGCTTTTGTAAAAAATCCCTATGACGAGGGGCTTATGTATCGCACCGGCGACCTTGGAATCTTTGACGGCGAAGGCAACCTCTACTTTGAGGGACGCTGCGACTTGCAGATAAAGATCCGTGGCTTCAGGATTGAACCTGCTGAGATAGAGCTTAGTCTCAAGGCTCATCCAATGATTGAAAATGCACTCGTGGTGCCGGTCAAAAAGTCCTGTAAAAACGCCTTCCTTGCAGCATATATTATATTGAAGGACAAGGAATCCCGTGATGGTGATGACAGGTCTGAGACGGCAGAAGCTATACTGTCAGAAAACGATATCAGGGAGTACCTCAAGGGAAAGCTTCCCTCCTACATGATCCCGTCTTTTATCAAAGTGGTTGATGCATATCCTCTCACCGCGAATGGAAAGGTTGACATTAACAGTCTCCCGGTGCCAAAGGCCGGATCCTTTAGAGATTACAAAGCCCCCAGGACCTACTTTGAGGAAAGGATCGCTTCACTGTTTGAGAAGGTCCTTGAGGTTGACCGTGTGGGAACAGATGACTCCTTCTTTGAACTTGGAGGCAGTTCGATCAAGCTTATGAAGCTCCTGTCGGGACTGGCAGGTCTTGGTATCAGGGCCGCAGATGTACTTTCGCACCCGACTCCGAGAAGCCTTGGGAGCCTCCTTCAGCACGGTTTTATCAGGGAGCAGGAGCAGGCGGACGGCTGTATCTGCATAAAAAGCGGAGATGCGTCACTCCCAGCCATTTTCTTAATACCTCCCTCCGGAGGAACGACCATGTGCTATCTGGAACTGATAAGGGAGATTGCTTACCCCGGTTTTGTATGGGGAATGACTGATATGAAATACCGTCTCTTTGGCGGTATGAGTCTCGAAGAGCTTGAAAGCTTTGAGGCAAAATTTGACGAGATGTCAGATCAGTCCGCTGCAGATTTAAGGTCAGATACGCTCAAGGAATACATGAAGGCACTAAAAATGAAATTCCGTCCAGGAGATATCCTCATGGGCTACTCCCAGGGAGGATGCATTGCCCATACGCTGGCAAAATGGCTTGAGGACGAGGGTATATATCCCGGGAGGATCATTGCTTTGGAATCGCACCCTTTTACTTCAAAGGATCTTGCTCTGCATGTCCCTGACACCAGAGAAAAGCGCCTTACCGATACAAAAGTAATCTTCCTCGGTCAGCGCGATCTTGCCAAAGACAGCGTTTATCCACTTCGCGTAAGCGATTTTGATGGCTTCTCCACGCCTGAGTTTTTAAATAACGCCCTAAAGGGTATTTTCCCTGATGAGACAGATGATCAAAAAGAACTTCTCCGTGCCTTATATGAAACATATCTGGTGTATACTATTAATACAACCTCCCCCTTTGTTACAGAAGGCACAGCCAGGACAAAGATTGATGCAATACTCTTTTCCGGCCAGGAGAATAACTGGAATGACTATTCCGGTTCAAAGGGGATTACCTGCTTTATCCCGGGAAGCCCTGAGGACCATCTGGTATTCTTATCCAAGTACCGGAAGCAGATAGCAGCCCGGATAAAAAAACTGCTGTAGCATAATGATCTCTTACAATATCAGATATTGAAAGGTTTACAGGATGGAGAACAAACAGACAAAGAAGGTCAGCCTTATCACCAAACTTACTACTATGGTCACAGTGTTTGGCGTCATATCGCTGATCATGAACGGTGCCTATACCTACATCACTCAGACAGTATCATATCGCAGAGAGTGCGAAAGCAACCTCAGGAAGATCACCAGCTATATGCAGGCAGAATTGGCTGAAGAAGGCGAAGATTTTAAAGAACTAAAAAAATACTTTGAGGAACATCATGAAGACATGCTTATTCCGGTAGATTTCGGATGGGACTACAGACGCGCAAAAGAATCCTTTGAAGAATCGTTCCGGAATGAATATCCCGGTAAGATCCCCGGGCGCGATGTAAGCTTTGCAGAACTAACGGATGAAGTAAAGAGAGCCTACGCCCTCTACCGCTACGAGTACTGGTTCAGTACTTTTCATTCCGTAGCAGATAAGTTCAATCTGGTATACACCTATTTTCTCTATCCTCTTGATGAACCCAACATGTGCTATATGATAGATCCGATGCCTGATGTCATATCCGTTGATGGAAAGGATTACTTTACCTTTGGAGCCACCGGTCCTCTGGCTCCCGAAAAATATCCCATGATGTGGGAGTCCTGGCATACGCAGAAGTCACCCACCGGATTCGATGTCTTTGATAATGAATACGGTCATAACTATGCCTACTATGCGCCACTGGTTGTTGATGGGGAAGGGGTTGGTCTCATCGGAGCCGAGATTGCTGTTGCCAGCGTAAACTCTACAATCCTAAGTTCCGTGCTCACCCAGATTTTCGGATACCTTATCATTCTGACCATAAGTATCAGCATCATGGTCTATCTGTCAAAGAGGGAGATCATCAACCGCCTCCTTGACCTGACACACAGTGTTGCGGAATACTCAGAAAACAAAGATCCCGCAGTAGCCGGTCTTATCAGAGAACGCGAACAGGGAAATGATGAGATCCGAAGCCTCTCCGACAATTTTGCCGATATGATTGTCGAGCTTAAGGACTACATGGACAACCTTCAGTTCGTGACAGCTGAAAAGGAGAGAATAGGCGCAGAGCTGAACGTAGCAACACAGATCCAGGCAGACATGCTTCCCAGGATCTTCCCTACCTTCTCGGATAAAAAGGAGTATGAGCTCTTTGCGACAATGGATCCCGCCAAGGAAGTCGGCGGTGACTTCTACGATTTCTTCATGATCGATGACGACCATCTTGGTCTGGTCGTGGCAGATGTATCCGGCAAAGGCGTACCGGCTGCCCTGTTCATGGTAATTGCGAAGACTCTTATCAAAAACCGTGCACTGATGGGTGGATCCCCTTCCGAGGTACTCAGCTACGCCAATGAGCAGCTCTGCGAGGGCAATGATGCCGAGCTGTTTGTCACTGTGTGGTTTGCGATAATCGACATACACACAGGAAAAGGTATAGCTGCCAATGCAGGGCATGAGCACCCTGCCATCAAAAGATCCGGCGGTGAATTTGAGCTTTCCATCTACAAGCATTCAGTAGCTGTTGCCACTATGGAAGGCATACGGTTCAGGGAGCACGAGTTTGAGGTTCATCCCGGCGATATACTCTTCTGCTATACAGACGGTGTCACCGAGGCTACTGATTCCGGCAATAACCTCTTCGGAAACGACAGGCTCCTTGCCGCACTCAATAAAGATCCCAACGCTTCAGCTGAGGGTCTGTGCCAAAACGTCAAGGAATCCATCGACGAATTTGTCGGCAAAGCTCCTCAGTTTGATGACATCACCATGCTGTGCATAAAATTCACTTAAAGATTACAGAGGGTCAAAAACCCGGTCTTGATGGCCGGATTTTTGACCCTCTCATATTTTACAGATATGAATATTTTCCAAGCATGTCTACGGAAAAGTTCACGGTTGATCCCTTTGAAAGTTCTGCTTTTATGGCGTAGATCAGATGCTTCATGGTCAGCTTACCGTCTGCCATCGCCGCCCGGGCACAGGCATTTAAAAAGACTGTCTTTATGACGCTTCCTGTGAAATCCTTAAACTGCTCCGCGAGATAATCTATATCGATGTTGTCATGAGGAACCCTGTCTGTGATAAGGCTCTCCCATATCTGGCGCCGTACGTCCGCGTCAGGTGTATCAAAGTGTATCACATACCGGATTCGCCTCATGAAAGCCGGATCGATGTTTCCCTTTATATTTGTAGCCATTATCACTATCCCACTGTAGGATTCCATTCTCTGGAGCAGGTAAGAGATCTCATTGTTGGCATACTTGTCTTTGGAATCCTTGACTTCGCTCCTTTTTCCAAACAGAGAGTCGGCTTCGTCAAAAAACAATACCACATTGGTCTTCTCAGCAAATGAGAACACCTTCTCGAGGTTCTTCTCTGTCTCTCCTATGTACTTGTCAACAATGTTGGAAAGATTGACCTGGTAGAGTGGTATCCCAAGCTCTCCTGCAATGGCATTGGCAGTCATTGTCTTACCGGTTCCCGGAGGTCCCGACATCAGTACACTCACGGCACAGCCATATCTGTAGCTCTCAGAAAGTCCCCACCTGTCAAAAAGCACATGGGCGATTCTGGCACTTCCTATGGCATTTCTGATGGTCTCCGCAAGTTCCGGATTCATCTTAACGTCACTGAGCCTTGTCTTTGGGTAAAATATCTGCCCAAGCTTCATGCTGTCGACCATACCGGAAGAGATCAGCGCAAGTCTTGAAAGAGCGACATTTTTATCCTCCCCGCCGTCCCTGTCTACATCCTTGAGCCCCCTTACCATACGATAAGTCTCGCTGGCATTCAGGTGGTATCTCATGGCAGCTTCCTCAGGATTTATGTCAAATCCGTACATTGAGGAAAATCCCTGCCATAGCTTCTTCCTCTCATCAAAAGATAGAGAATCCTTCAACTCAAGGACGCGGTATCCGAAATCATCGAGTCTTCCGGAAAATCTTACACAAAGGTCGCAGCACATAATGACCGGTATATCATACCCAAGTATATGTATCAGGAAGCTCTTTTCCAGTATCTCTGTCTCATGTTCACTGCCGCCCTTTAAAAGTTCATCTGTTAATCCATACAGGCATATTCCGCTCTCCTGGAATATTGCCTCCCTTATAAGCTCATTCCTGGTAAAAGCAAAGTTCTCACCCATGGTGTTTGAGACTTCCCTCATATCCAGGAAAAGCGTTTTTCTGCCAAGGTTTTTAGCTATATGCCTTGCTATAAATCTCCTTCCGCCTCTTCCTGAGAGCTGAAGGATCTTTCCGCCGCCCTTAAAAAATTCCGTTCCTGCCTCTATCAGTTCTTTTGCAATAAAGGCCTCGTGGAGCTCATCGGAAGGATATGCCATATATCCGAAAAGTGATGTTCTGTACATGGGCTCATCACTTCCCATCAGATATCCCGCCACCCTGTCATCCATAGCGACATTCTGATAAAGGAGCGGCATCTGCCTGAGATTGAGTCCCAAAACAAGCGAGAGCTTATCAGCCTGTTTCAGGATCTCTTTTTCATCGGGAAAAGAGATCTCTTCAAGCTGAAACGCAAGTGAGAGATTGACACCTTTGTCAAAAAAGTCCTTCAGATAATCAATAAATTCGGGATAGAAGAAAGCAGCAAGTGACAGATCCAGGATAGTCCGAAGGACATCTCCTGCATCCAGAATATTTAAAAGTTTCTGATACCTTGCGGCATAAGGATCCGAAGGGATCTGACCGCTTCGGCAAGTCATCTCCTGCATCGCCCAGTTGTCCATGGAAGAATCATCAAGGCGATTCGTCAGTTCACTCAGTCCGCTGTATTTACTAAGTGAATCCTCTTTTCCACGCACCTGTAAATATGTGTTGCATCTAAGTATTATGAGTGCAGCATTTACCTCAAGAAAATTCATCAGTCCTCTGCCTTTCCAATGCCTCCAAATGAGGGTAACTCAAAGCCCCCTCCCTGCACCTTAGCCTTATCTCGTCGAAATCGCCCCTATCAGCGCATCTCTCCAGTTGGAAGGCGCGCCGATTGCCTGGCGGATCCTGTCAAACCTCATCGACTTCTTGAATTGCGGATAAGTCATTCTTGCAGGCTTGGAAATGAACGCCGTCATCATTTTAAGTGCTGCCAGCTCGTCATTCTCACGTCCATCCTTCTGCGTAATGTTGGCATAAAGATCAATTGCAGCGAACACTTTAGAGATGTCTGCAAGATTTTTTACGCTCCTTATACCCGTCTCTTCAGCAAGCACCTCTTTTGTAGACATTTTACTTGTCGGTACGTTTCCTGCGGTCAGCTGATCAAGCAGTTCCTCGCCATGTTTGGCTTCTCCCCATCTTATGACAAACTGAGAGAGATATCTGTCAATGTTCGGAGCAGTTTTAAAGGCTGCCTCAGGCGCTTTCTCTTTTTCCGGAGGCTCCTTTTTTTCTTCCTCTTCATTCTTTTTTACTTCGCCGTCATTCTTTTTTTCTTCTTCCTTATTCTGAATGAGTCTGGCGATATTGCTGTCCCCTTTTTTCCATGATTCAAGATCAGCCTGCAGTGTTTTACTGTTCAGAGAGGCAGCACTCATCTGAAGAGAAAGATACATGGCCTTTACACTGGTCTTGGTACTTCCAATACTCTCCTTCATCGTATTTAGAGCATCTGCCCCAAGTTTGGATGTATCAAGGTCTGACAGAGCCGCAATCAGATTGATGATCTCCTCACTAAGAAGGGCTGCCTGATTGGCTGCCATTATGCAGATATTTCTTTCTTTGTTGAGGTTAAGATTTCTTGTCTTCTCTTCTTCTGTCGCGTTTTTCCCAATTTCAGGTATTTTTCCAAGACCTTTCTGCATAGCCCGTGTATTTATCACAATAGCTGCTGCAGCCAGTTTTTTGCCAATCTCCATGGTATTTTTGGTCATAGTATCTATTCCGATACCCGTTAACTCCACGAGCGTTGGCACAGCCTGCCTGAGTATAACCATCGCATCCTTTTCCACATCCTGCTCGGGATTGATGTCATATAAAGCAGAAAGCCTGGAAAACTCCCAGAAGTGTCTTATAGCAGTTAAATACATATTAAGGGCAGGGCCTATGACATTTCCGGACGCTGTCAGCTCTGTCACGTCATCTGCCTGCTTGGGGATACCCTCTTCATTTATTTTGAATTTGTAATAATCTACGATAGATTTATCATTTACATGGTCAAAGAAATCCGACTGTCTGATCGCGGTCCTGAATTTCTCGCGCTCAGCGATGTATTCCTGTGAAGGATTGCTCCCAATAGCATATCCTCCCTGATCCTGAACCTGCGCCGGATTGGAAGGAACAAATTCGCCTCCGATAAAGAAGCCTTCCACAACTCCTCCGGCTCTGGTGATCATCCTGTATATCTTTGAACTGTTCTGAGAAAAGACCTCTGCGCCGTTTAAAACCTTCTCATCTGCTATCAGGTTCGCATTTTTAAATTCAATCTTCTCCTGAGGATTTATCTGGTCATTTTGTTCAAGCTCTCCATTGTCATTGTACTGAAAACCGGATTTGAAGAGGTTGAAATCTTTGTCGATCATAAATCTGACCCTCTCTGCTCCGGCCATCCCTATCCGCTCTGTGGAAACCTGACCGACTCTGGTCGCAGCGCCTTCCGCGCTTACCATGCTATGGATCATATTTATACCTTCCATAGTTCCTGTTGAAGCATCCTCAGGCTCAGAAATATCAATATTGAATCGAGTCGAGGCATAAGGATCCCCAATCCCTTCGGGACCATTCCTGGCAGTTTCCTCAAAGGCACTGATATCATCCTGTCTGAACACACCCCTGTATTCTGCGATCTTCTTTTCCGCATTGGGATTTGTAAGCTTGAGATCCGGATTGCCGTTCTCATCCTTCATATTTCTGGACAGGGAGTAATAAGCCATAAAGAGTCTGTCATAAGTGTCATTTATCGGCTTGTATACGTTGTCATGGTAGCTTTTAAGCATCCCGTCCCAAACTTCGGAAGCCTTCCTGACATCCCCGATAGCGTTCTTAGCAGCATTCTTTTTACTCTCGGCATCAGTTCTTGCCAGATAGCGCATAGGTAACCTGTACGAATAACGAGGGCTGTACTTGGTTCTGTTCTCCTTGCCGTAGTCATCAAGTTTCTTTTGCTGATCCGCATAAAACGCCTTATCTTCGCCCGTTCCCTTGGTATCCGCAGCAGCCTTATAGGCATTGAGAGTGCTCTGCGCCTTCTCAAAAAGAGGTGTCCTGCTTCCATCGTCGGGAGTGGCCTCAGTTCCGTATGCCAGAATCAGAGCCTTGGTCTCCGCCATCAGCGCCTGTTTCATGGCACCCTGAACGCCTTCCGCTGCCTTCTCCATTCCCTCCACGGAATAGTCAGCATGAGCCTGCGCCATTTTCATGGCTTCATTCTCTGACTTCGAATTCTCCTGCTCCATCCTCATAAGAAGCGTATTGCGCACACCTGTTGCAACACGCTCCTTATCTGCGTCAGATTTTGCTCCGACAGCCATAAACGAACGCGCTTCCGGAAGGTTCCTCAGCTGTTCATCTTCGGTTTCGCTCTTAATTCCCTTATCATCTCCGTTTTGTTCCGGATTTTTTTTCTCATTATCCTGAATATTTATTTCGGGCTCAGGCATAATACTACCTCTCAAAGCACTTTTGTTCTGCTAAAACCATATATAATTATTATACGAATATTAAGCGGTTTTAGTTATGCAGACTGATATTTTTAATAGAATTTTAGGATTTTGAGTACTGGTGAACAATGAATCAATGTCCTGTGCGGTTCATTTCTCAAAGTACCTGTCATACACCTCCATCAGATCAGAGGTACGAACATTCTCGTCGTTGACAAGCGATATCTTTTCCCAAAGTTTCTCATTGAGGTCCTTCGTCAGAGTAGAAACAAACGCATCATACTGCGCCCCGAAGACTTCTCTCTTTCTCTGAGCCACGATCCTGAGCTTGTTGGCCTCCGTCTGCTCGCGGTCGAAGGTGCTGACACACTTTAGGATCACATAGCCATCGGATGTCTCCACAATCCCGCTCACCTCATCATTTCCGAGATTGAAAGCAGCCTCCTCATAGGCATCTTCCATCTCTCCTTTGCCAAAAGAGATTATATCCTCGTCGGCTTCATTGTACTCGGCCATAAGTTCATCAAAGCTCCTGCCCTCTCCAAGCCGTATCATGACCTCTCTCGCAGTGGAAAGAGCAACCCTCTTTTTCTCATCACTGAAAGATGTTCTGTTTCCACCTGCATCGAGTGTGTAAGTCTTTATTAGTATCTGCTCAACGGTGATGGTTCTTGCTTCGTCGTCGCTTATCTCGGGATTGATGTCCTTTATCAGATAATCATAAAACTTGTTGGCAATAGCCTGCTCAGTATATATCTGCACAATGTCCTCATAGGTGACATTGTTCATCGCCGCCTTCTCGGCATCTGTAAGGCCGTCATAATACTCGGTAGCAGCAGCGCTGATGATCTCATTCTCTTCCTCATCGAGGACTATCTCATTCTCCGCTGCGAGAAGATTCATCACTTTTATCTGGGCAACCTTCGCAAGTACCGATTCCTTCAGCCTCTCCTCCACGGTTCCGCTGTCTGTCTTCGCACTCCATATCTCACTTCCGAACGAAGCTTCGTATCCGTCCTTGGTATTAACAAGATAGACCATTATCTCCGTCAGAGAGCACACCGAGTCCTCGATCCTGAACACCTCCTGGTTGGAGAACCCTGTGGTAAAGACTATCTTGCGGTCAAGAGCATTGTAGCCGCATCCTGTAAGGAAAATGCAAAGCACGCAAATGACAGCGCATTTTAAGCTCCTCATTGCTCAAGCGCCTTTATGATACTGCGGGCAACCGACAGACCGTTGGCACTGGCCTGCTGAAGTCCCCTCGTAACACCTGCGCCGTCTCCTATGGCGCGAAGTCCCTTTATGCTGGTCTCAAAGTCTCTGTCAACAATGACTTTGTTGGAGTAGAATTTCACTTCCACGCCGTACAGCAGCGTCTCATCTGACGCGATTCCCGGAGTCACCTTGTCCAGAGCGCGGATCATCTCATCGAGGTCCACCATGATCCTGTGAGGAAATACCAGGGACAGATCTCCCGGCACTGCGTCCTTGAGCGTAGGAATCAGATTGTTCCTGCAAAGTCTCTCCTCAGTTGTCCTTCTGCCTCTCTTGAAATCCCCGTAGGTCTGAACCAGTATCTTGCCTCCGCACAACATGTTTGAGAGCTCGGCGATCTTCTTGCCATACTCTATCGGTGTCTTGAAAGGCTTGGTAAAATTCTTGGACACAAGAAGCGCAAAATTGGTGTTGCTGGTCTTAAATTCTTTGCCCTTGTAAGCATGTCCGTTGACTACCGCAAGTCCGTTCTCATAGTATTCCGTTGCAACCTCTCCCGAAGGATTGGTGCAGAAGGTGCGCACCTTGTCGTCAAAGGTAGGTGTGTGATAGATGAGCTTGGCCTCGTAAAGGTTCTCATTGAGGAACTGCATTACTTCGTCACGCACCTCGACCCTCACTCCCACATCGACTGTTCCGGGTCTGGTCTCTATGCCGATCTCCTCGCACTTGTTGCTGAACCAGTCCGCACCCTCGCGGCCTACAGCACTGACGATCTCTTTTGCATAATATGTATTGCCCTTGTCTGTCGTAACACCGCAGGCTGCTCCGTCTTTTACAATAATGTCGGTGACCATGGTGTTAAACTCTATGGTGACTCCCTTGGAAAGGATATGCTCCTGAAGGCGGCTGTATATCTTGTAGCCCTCCTCGGTTCCGAGGTGTCTTATGGGGCACTCCACAAGTTTGAGGTTGGCATTTATAGCTTTCCTCCTTATTTCCCTGATCTCTGCCTCTTTGTCGACTCCGTATACATTTTTGTCCGCTCCGAACTTAAGATATATCTCATCTGACTCATGGATCAGTTTTGTTGCCTCGTCGTATCCAAGGATGTCCGGAAGTGTGCCTCCCACATCAGGAGAGAGCGAAAGTTTGCCGTCAGAGAAGGCTCCTGCCCCCGCAAAACCGGTCGTTATGGAGCACGGTTTACAGCCTGCACAGGTTTTGGTTATCCTCTTGGGGCAATTTCTCTTTTCAATTGAACGTCCCTTCTCAATCATGAGCACCTTGAGATCAGGGCGCTTCTCCATCAGCTCGTACGCGCAAAAGATGCCGCCCGGGCCTGCTCCGATAATGATCACATCTATGTTATCTGACATTTAATTTCCTCCTAAAATCATTCCGGCAAAATATGTTATGCCTTAAAACATTTGCGTCATACACTGCCTGCGGCGTTTTATCTCCCGCGCCGGCAGTACCATCAGTATACCACATAGGAGGGCGTACTCAAAGATTCATCCCGTCCCTTCCTTCATGCGCATATTGCTTCTCCTGCCGAACCTGGGCGTCTATGTCCAGAAGTCCTACAATGAGCTGCTTCCTGCCGTCCTCTTCAAACCCGGCAGCCTTAAATCTTATGTAAGAAACACCTCCATTCATTATCAGACGATAATCTACTATAAATACTCCGTCCCGCTCTATAGCGCTGAGAATATTGTCCTTTGTTATAACAGAATTGAACAGCTCCATATCTTCGGAATAAACTATGCCCTGACCATTGTCATGTGTCTCTGTAAAGAAATCACTTCCCTCTTTATTAATCTTAAACTGATCAAAGCTCTTCGAGGAACTGAACTCTTTGTAACTTCCATTCTCAGGATCGACAATATAAAGAACCAGAAGATTGCCGTTTAGCGCAGAAAGCCTTAGATAGGTCTTTTCCTCCTCCCTGGCCTTAGCTGCGGCAATGCGGTCCTTGACCTGCGAGTCGACATTGTTGACTCCAATGATGATATGGCTGGCGTCTCCCGGTATTGATGTAGCTTTGAGACTTACATAAGTCGGATGGCCATCGATCAATAGTCTGTATTGTATAATAAGGGCGCCATGTTTCTGTATGTTCTCTATCAGGCTGTCTTATGCTGTGCCCTTCATTTCTATCCATTAACACACTCCGTTTTCCATAACTGTAGTTATTTGAAGGCCATATAATCGCAAAACCCTTCGCCTTATATTATATTCCTCGTAAATTGTAACCGCAATTATGGAATATATTGGCCGATAAAACAGTAACAAGAACAAGACAATAGGCTTCGTTATCTTAAATTCCGGATATCACAATAATATAAAATGGTGTATAATCGAATTACGAAAAATTGTTGGGAGGAAATCACATGGTCAGTATAACTGAAAAGTCACATAAAGAGTTTTTTTCATATCTGCTAACGTCCGCCGCAATATTAGCTGTAGCAGTCGTCCTCTTTCTTATGTTCCCGATAAGTTCACAGGCTTCAGGCTTTGATCCCGTGTACTATGCACAGAAGTATCCGGATGTAGTTGCGGTTGTCGGCGATTCACAGCCTGCCCTGATCAATCACTATCTCACTTTTGGTATCGGCGAGGGACGCTTTCAGAACGCCGAGGAGGAAGAGGCCGGAACTCCGCTTAACACCTATGTGGATGTAAATATCACCGATCAGACGATGACCTATATTCTGAACGGGGAGCCTGTTCTTGCCAGTGCCTGTGTCACCGGAGACGTGAACAGGCGCAGGGCGACACCGATAGGAATCTTTGCTGTTTACGGTCATGTCAAGGGGACATATCTGACAGGCCCTACCTGGCACAACTGGGTTGACTACTGGATGCCGTTCGCAGGAGGGTGTGGTCTTCACGATGCCACCTGGAGAAAGAGCTTTGGCGGCGAGATCTACAAAGGCAACGGTTCTCACGGATGTGTAAATCTTCCGCATGATGTAGCGGAACAGCTCTTTAATATGATTGGAATCGGAACAGTCGTAATAGTTCACTAAAAGAGGCAGGCCAAAAGGCCTGCCTTATCTTATTATTTCAGACAATGTCATCCCGTATTTCTCAAGGTCAACTTTCCCGTCTTTTACTTCAATTCCGTCCTCCCTAAGAAGTCTCTCCTGAACACCTTCTCCAAAGGCAAAATTCCCCGACAGTTTTCCCTGTGAATTGACCACTCTGAAACATGGTATGGTATCCGGGTCGGGATTTTTGTGAAGCGCATTCCCGACTGCCCTGCACATCTTGGCATTTCCCGCCATTTCAGCCACCTGGGCGTAGGTCGCCACATGACCTGCTGGAATTCTCTTTACCGCCTCATATATTCTCTTGGTCGGTGAATCAGTGATAAGATCATAGCTTAGTGCGATCATCCTTTTGATCTCGTCATCCGGTATCGTCCCATCAAGGATCACTGTATTCCAGTGCTCCTTGTTCTGATGATAGGCGGGGATTACTGAGTCAAAAGCCTTTCTCCACAGATCCCTGAAGTCAGGATCCGCTTTGACATTTATGTTTATCATTCCGTTTCTTTCGTAGATCCACAGAAAAGCCTTATTATTTCCTTTCACCCTCACAAGTTCCCAGTTTGTTTCCCTGAAGGGCGTGTCTTTATAAGTATCGGGAAAAGAAAGTCCGTATTCTATTGCTTCCTGCCTGGTCTTCAAATCATTTTCCTCTTTTGTTTTAATCAAGTGATGTGTCAGTGCCAGTAGACGTCAAGGGTCGGCTCGTGACTGACCTGTGTAAGAGCGTCATACTCCTCAACCGGCCTGAATTTCGAAAATACACTGTGAACGCTCTCCTTGCAGACCGGTATTCCATCGCCTTTGAGAAATCCCTCGACAAAATCATTGATCGTCCTTATCTTATATGGGAAACTCATCCCGCCCATATTGTTTAATCTGAAGTTGTGAATGTCTGAGCCGGCTGACATACGCAGATTATTCTCTTTTGCATAATTGTATCCAAGAGCGTTCTGCCAGTCGGGGTTAGCGGCGTTGTAGACTTCTGCTCCATCGCAGGCACCGGGTGTAAGGTGTATCCTGGTCAGATAGCTTCTCTCCCTGTAGGGATGCGCCTGGATCATGATAGCGCCTGCCTCATGTACCGCATGATATACTTCCATCCTGTCTTTATCCATAATATCGGGGTTGTCCAAAAGCCACTGCTTATCCACTCCGTAGATCAGGAATTCATCACCCTCAAAGCAGTATTCCACGCCAAAGAGAACTGTCAGGTCATCACCTGCTGCCTCCCTCATGTGCTCATACCCGCTGACGTACCACTCGATCCTTTCTTCCCAGGGCAGGCTTTTGGGAACAGCACTGTTTCCGTTAAAGAAGTGGTCAGTGACTATCACGCCGCTGTATCCGAGCTTTTTCATGTAGTCTATGTATTCCACCGCAGAAGTGTTTGAGCAGGCGCTTGCCTCAACTGTGTGAAGATGTGTCTCATATATGTATTCCATGATTTCCTCTCTAAAAGCGGGATCTGTGCAGGCTTTTGAACATATTTCACATCAGATTCCCGCAATATCATAAACATCAGAATCAGTCCAATCAAATTTTAGCGATCTCATAAGCGTCCAGTGTCAGCCCCATCAGTTCCACGATTCTGAGTTCGTCAACAGCGTCATAAACCGCATTGTGCATCTCCCTATATGTCTCATCTCCTGTGAGAAGCCGCATTATCGGTTCAACTCCGTAGTTGCTCTTCAACCTCCCGCTCTTGCAGCAGGGAAGATTATCTGGTATCGCCCGGTTAAATTGCCTGTAGGCAGCAATTCGCATAATATCAAACCACTCAAACTGGCTAAGTTCCGGGAGATGTCCATAGTCAAATGATGCGTTGTAGGCAAATATCTTTGTCACATTATTCTTCCCAAGATATTTCCTGATATCTTCCATTGTCTTATCTCTTCCGGCGTTTATCGAGCTAAGACCTCTTAGGTTTAGCACATTTGAGTAGTATCCACCCACAAGACACTCAGGTTCAATTATATAATACTTTTTATCAAGGCACTTAAAGCTGCCTGCATCCGCAATAGCAATCCCAATGGACATGACTTCATCGCGCCAATTTGTCTCAGTATCTATGACAGCAATGCACTCTGATTGTGGCATTGTTGTAACATGACGCATACCCTCAGCCTTGACTTCATCACCTTTCACTGTGTTCACAGTCTCTGCAGCTATAACACGTTCCTTTTTCAACACCTCTTCCGCATTATTAGTCTGGGTGTTCTTTATCATATTCAGAAAATCAAGAGATCCGTTGTATCCCATAAAAGTTTCTTCCCCTCTTGTGAAGTACTTATTGTATCAGTGTATTCTTTACAAAAGACTTCCCGAACATTTGCATCATGAACAGCGAAGTTTTCTACAATAACAGCTCACTTACACTCTTTCTAACATCATAAACATTCAAAGGACAGGCATCTGCTTCAAACGTAACTATAAGATTTTTCCCAAAGAATATCCCGTTTTTCCTATACTCATTTATTTTATTAAGATTCCTGTTTCTGTAACCTTCATCATCCATAAGCCCCATGTGTTCATGATACACGATTTTTCTTCTCTTTACATCGAGCAATGTGAAATCCGGATATTTTCTTTGTCCATCACGCAGTACAAGTTCACACTCATATCTATATGGTATGCCAAGTTCATTATACATGTCAGCAAGCATCGCTTCAGACTTTGATCTGACCATTTCTCCGTTTTTTGTCGGATATATTTTCTTTTCCGGTTTGTAGTCACTGATATTGTACTCCTGCGCCGTCCATATTTTAATCAACATCTCGTCATCATTCAGGTAAGGATCTATCATTGAAATCTTGTTCTCATTTAGTCTTTTATGGACAGACTCCGGCTTCATTTTATTGTTAATATCAAGAATTGAGTTTATATGTCTTAGTTCCTGTGATGCCTGCTTGAGAAACAGCTTCGAGTATTCCTTTTGAATCAGACTTTTTATGAGCTCATGGTTATAATCCCTGATGTAATTGCCTTGCGTGTTCTCTCCATCTGACACAAGATAGAAATGTGATACACCCCATCCATTTTTAGTAGCTCTGACTCTTCCTTCAGGTGCATGCGACAGAAACATTTTAGCACTTGCCATCGCCTTTTCCAGCTCTGCTTTCCTCTTTAAAAGTTCAACATAGTAATTGCCCATTCTAATACCTTATTCCCCTCCTTTTTCTTTTATTACTTCTTCTTTTACTTCTTCGTCTTTCATACACTTAAAATTGTTGTACTCAGCCCTTCCGGCGTCCTGCAGAACATTTTCACTTATCTGGGACGACGCATTTCTTTGTTTTTCTGCATAAAAAGTAAAAAATTATTGTTCACGTCGTCCTATCATAGCCTTTTCCTTCTGCAGGACGACGACCTGACTCATTTTCCTCGTCAGGCAGAATAAAAATGCCTGTTTCCGGCGTCCTGCCAGAGCCTTTTTCTTCTGCAGGACGACGACCGCACAAACAGTAAGATATCAACATCATCTGTGACATCATCCCAAAGACAAACACTGAACACACAGGGGCAAAAGACATCCGCCTGCAGTGATCCACAGAAAATCACCGGTGCATGCAGACAAAGAATGCGCAGATTTTCAGCGCGATCCCAAGTGGACACCCCAAGTATGTTCAGTGTTTGGAAGAAATCACCTTAGCAGAAATTTGCGACGAATCGGACTCGTCGCCCGCTATGGTGAATGCTCCGAACGGAGCAGAAACAATTGTTCACAACATCTCTATTTCCTTGTCGAAAACGAAGATATCACACCCCGGGTAACTTGTAAACAGGGTCTGAGCAATCTTAAGAAAATCTATCGGAAATCTTAAGAAAATCGCAAGAATTTGACTTAATATCGTCAGAAAAAAATTATTATTATGATATTACAAGTCGTCTTATAAAAAGGAATGCCGCTTGCGGCATTCTCGCGCCGAGCGCGGTTGCATTTATGCAAGATATACATCTCGCGCAAATGCGCATCCTTAGCGGAGCGTTTTTTGTTTAATACGAGGAAATTGCTTTGCAAAACAATTTCCTCGCATTAAACAAAAAAGACCCTGCGACTTGGTCGCAGAGCCTGTTATATTTCTGAAAAGCATCACTCACCTATGCATTTTGCCATGGCAGCCTGGTGACGGCGTACCTGTTCAATTGAATCAACCTCTGTATCATATCTAAGGTGTTCCCCACCTTCGTACTCTGAGCTAAGGAACCCTTTGTATCCAGCCTTTTTATAGGCCTCGATGACCTCGGGGATAGCAACAGCTGTCTCTTTAAGGTCCTCATGTACATTGTAGAACTTGGCGTGGGTGTGGAAGATATAATCTATATTGTCGATAATATCCTGTGGTTCTGACCATGAGTATGTGAAAGAAGATCCTGCATACTCCATGTCTGCCGGGCCGCCTCCTGCAGCCGCTACGGCGTCCATCATCTCCTTCATTCCATTGGCCATACGATATTCCATATTGGCTTTTCCAAGGTTTAAGTCATATTTGATCTTGACAAAACCGTCTGATACGCGCTTTGCGTAGGCATCATCCACAATCTTGATGCACTCCTCACTGGCACCGTGACGACGAGCCTTATCCCGGACTACATCAGGGATGTTTCTGCAAAAGATACCCATATCGGGAATAAAGCCAAAGAACTTTGTGCCTGTTCTCTTTATCATCTCCATGTAGCCGTCAGCCCAGCCTGAGTTCAGTGAAAAAGGAGCATGCACTTCAATACCGATCTTAACGCCTAACTCCTCGGCGTAAGGAAGTGAACCTTCTATTACGTCCATAGGTGTGGAAACCAGTGTACGGATCACCGGGAATCCCAGAAGTGATGCCATACGAAGGTCTCTGTTCATCATCTTGATCTGCTCTTTAAGTGTAAGAGTGCGGTTGTCATAGATGTGATTTTCCAAAAATGCATCATAGCACGATGGTGTAAGATTGTACTTCTTAAGCCATCCAAACCACTGATCCCTGAACTCTTCTGTCTCAATCGGAAGTGGAAATTGCTTTATCATCTGCTCTGCTAAAAGCTCAACTCCTGTTGCTCCTGTTGCAGCAGTTTCTCTCAGGCACCCCTCCAGGTCCAGTTTACCAAGATAGTACTCATCCTGATAGCTGTAGAGAGATACGCTTCTTTTAATATCACTCATTTGTTATACCTCCCTACTTAGATTTCAAATGTGGTATTGCATGTGGCCTCTATCACAAACGGCATGTAAGAAGGAGCAATCTTCTGCACTGCCTCGATCTTGTGCTCACCTTTAGAAAGGCCGCCCTCTTTTTTTACAGTTACTGTTGCATACTCGCCAAATTCCCAACGGTACTCAGGGTCGATGACTGTTCTGCACTCTTCGAGTGTAAATGTCTCTCCATTAATTGTAAGTGTGATATCTTCTCTGTTAATATCCTCACCATCGACCTTAAGAATGATGTCACGGATGATAGATGGTGTAAAAGAACGGTAGTACTGAGCCTTGAACTCAAAGCTAAAGCCTGTCACCCTGCCATCCTTTTCTACATTCTTAAAGCTGGATGGATTGTATATTGGTCTTCCTGCCATTATATGTTTCCTCCATATTCAAATCCCGAAGGAAGTAATGCATACATTCTTGGATTGAAAATCCAAGAATGTATCAACCAAGCCATTTTAATTCGGCTGCGCCGAAGGGCTTGGTTGACTCCTGAATCATTTTCTCACGAAACCCGCAGCAAATGCGGGTTTCTGAAATATCATCTAAGAAGTCATACATTCTTGAATCAGAGATTCAAGAATGCCGCAAACAGGCCATTTGAAGGCGACTTCGTCGCAGGGCCTGTTTGCCACTCGTATCAAGTTCTCACGAAACCCGCAGTACATGCGGGTTTCTGATTATACGTTCAAGAAGTCATACTTCCTCAGGATGGTTCCAAAATTACGTACAATTTGCTTTTTTAAAAGAAATATTCCTTACCGGACTCAGCTGACTTGTAGATACCCTCAAGGATCTGTGTTACAACAAATGCTTGCTCAGGCTTAACAAGGGGCTCCTTATCGTTGATGATTGCATCAAGCCACTGATCAGCCTCGCGAACTGCCTCAGCTGCGGCGCCGCCCTCAAAGAAGTCAACAACTCCAGCAGGGGAGATGATCTTCTCCATGAGCTGGTTGTGCTCTACTGTGTTGTAGATAAGTTCGTCGTTTGGATAAGAACCGCCGTGGTGGATCTCCGCACCTGCCTTTGTGCCGCAGAGTGTTGTGGAAGCCTCCATGGATTTAAGGACGTTGAGTGCCCATGAAGCCTCAAGATAAATAACTGCACCATTCTTCATTTTCACAAGACCGAATGCAGAATCCTCAACTTCAAAGGTCTTGGGATCCCATGGTCCAAAGACATTTCCTTCAGGGCCATGCTCATCGCGACCAAGCTTGTAGAATACCTGTCCTGAAACTGATACAGGCTCATAGTTATCCATCATCCAGAGTGTGATATCAAGAGCGTGTGTTCCGATATCGATAAGGGGACCGCCGCCCTGAAGAGCCTTATTAGGGAATACTCCCCATGTAGGTACTGCACGCCGCCTTAACGCATGTGCCTTGGCCATGTATACTTCACCGAGTTCTCCTGCTTCACATGAAGCGTGAAGAGTCTGTGTATCATCACGGAATCTGTTCTGATATCCGATTGTGAACTTCTTACCTGACTTCTTCCAGGCATCGATCATCTTCTGCGCATCTTCTGTGCAGTGAGCCATGGGCTTTTCGCACATTACATGCTTGCCTGCTTCAAAAGCTGCAACCGTTATAGGGCAGTGCGCAACGTTTGGTGTGCACACATGTACAACATCGATATTCATGGATGTGTCAGCAAGCATCTCCCTGTAATCTGTGTAAACCTTTGAATCTGCTGAGCCGTACTGCTCTTTTGCCTTTACAGCTCTCTCCTCAATAATGTCGCAGAATGCAACAACCTCTGCTCTGTCCTGGAACTTTGCAAGTGAAGGAAGGTGCTTCTGATTAGCGATTCCGCCACAACCTACTATTGCTATTCTTACTTTACTCATTTTAGATCCTCCATTTTTGTTTTTCAGTTCTCTTCTATGTATTCAGCAGCTTCCATTCCGGCTATGCGTCCGGTATTTACTGCATATCCCATCGAGTTGCCGGGAAGCAGGAACATATAACTGTCCTCATAGATGTTGCAGGAATCAGCACCTGCTGCATAGAGTCCGGGTATTGGCATAAATTCTTTATCACATACCTCACAATTCTCATTGATCCTTATTCCGCCCACTGTTCCATATCCGCCCGGATGGAATGCTCCTGCGTAGTAAGGGCCCTTCTTGAGCTTTCGAAGATATCTGTAGTTCTTAAAGAATTCCTCATCCCTTCCCTCGCAGTAATCGTTATAGTCATCTATTGTCTCCTCGAGAACCTCTGCATCAACACCGAGCATTTCTGCAAGTTCTTCGATTGTCTCAGCCTTGAAGAAATTCTTTGAGCCCTTAGCAAGAAGCTCATCAATTCCCTCGTAGAAATCTGATACATCGGGATCCGGTGTAACAAGACTGGTCACATCCACGCCGTTCTTTACATAAGACTTAACGATTGTTGAATCTACTATTGAATAAAGAATCTTATCCTTCTGGTGCATCGCAACGTTGCTGAGATATGTAGTATTCTGCATGAACTCCTCGTTCATCACGCGTTTTCCAAACTTGTTTACAAGAAGATTGGGCTGTCTTAAGACATTGAGGACTGAAGCTCTTGCTTCCTCTCCGCCTCCCACATCACAGGCCTGCTCAATCCTTACAGGAAGGTGATCGGCTCCGGCTTCCCATGCCATCTTAAGTCCGTCTCCCATAAGACCCGGGATCGCAAAATTAAATACATCCCTTCCCTGTTCAAGTCCTGTCTCCAGCTTGATGAACTCCTTGTTGCAGCCCGCACCACCTGTTGCAATGACTGCTGCCTTGCACTCGATAGTGAACTCTTCACCCGCCTTATTTACAGCGACAACTCCGCAGACCTTTCCTTCATCGTCCTTAAGGATCTTCCTGCCGGCTGTCTCAAGCATGACTTTTACACCAAGCTCCTGGGCCTTGTTAAGAAGTGCCTTGTTCATATGTCCGGCTGCACGCGGACCAATCTTGTTGCCGGTCTTAACGATATGCCATGTAGCCTCTGACTTTGGGAAATATCTGAATGCGCCTTCAAACTCCACGCCCAAATCCTCAAGCCACTCAATTGTCTCAGCTGACTGCTCAAAGTATCTCTTCACAAGCCTTGCATCAACGTTGTAATGTGTATAATCCATAAACATGTTGAATGCCTTCTCAACAGTTATGTCTATCATCTGCTCCTGCTGATATCTTGTTCCTATTCCAAGAGGACCCATCCCCATGTTGGCAGCGCCGCCCGTGATAGATGCCTTCTCAAGGACTATAACCTCTGCCCCGTCCATGGCTGCCTGGACAGCCGCTGACATACCGGATGGACCACCCGCGATAACAACTAATTGCGTCTTTAAGTTTTCCATTCCTTCTCCTTCTCAATCAGTGGTCTGATCGAACTTTACTTATTTCGTTAGTAATAAGTTATCACCGGGTAGTATGTGTAACTATTTTCATATTCTTTAAAACTTATATAATATTGCATTCAATATTTATGGATAAAAAAATGCTGCAATAAAAAACAAGTGAGTGTTGCAGACATTGACAAAGCTATTCCCTATTAAAATCGAGTAGGAGGGAAATTTAAGTAAATTTTCCCGACCTCTCACACCACCGTACGTACGGTTCCGTATACGGCGGTTCAATCAACTTAACAAGTAACACATCTTTTGGTGTAGTAATCTAACATTGAGACTAATCCAAAG
>JAEEGL012470487.1_pt1 | contig 56565 bp, 43 predicted proteins | sample 9134231 | NCBI WGS metagenome assembly JAEEGL01 (sample SAMN16246548, study PRJNA631951) | gut metagenome | biome: gut microbiome; feature: rumen; material: fiber-attached | host: Bos | place: Iran: Karaj | collected 2018-10
ACGACCAAAAAGAGCAGGCAGCTGCCGAGGCTGAAGCCAAAGCACGTGAAGCCGCAAAGCTGACTTTCGATCTCTCGGGCCTTGCAGCCATCCGCGCCTCCTCTGCCCGCACCATGGACCGGCTCATCGTGGAAGAAGAAACCGAACCGGAAGCCGTGCCGGCAGCACCCGTTGTTCTGGTACAGGAGCCGGCGGTCGGACCCTTATCTTCTACGGAACAAGCTTTTCTTCGCGCTCTCCTGGAAGGCCGGTCTTACGAGGATCTGCTGGCTTCCGAAGGCCTGATCCTCTCGGTCCTGGTGGACCATATCAACGAAGCACTGTACGATCTTCTGGCCGATACCGCCATCGAATGGGATGGGGACCGGCCGGTACCGGTCGAGGATTATATCGATGATCTGAAAGGATTGATCCAATCATGAAAATACCCAAACGGATCGCTTCCGCGGTCATGAATTCCCTGAAGGGCGGTGTCGTCCCGCGCATCGGTCTGCCTTATATCACGGTAGGCCGCGAGGCGGAGATCACGGCCCTCCTCCACGACGTGGACATCATCGCGGACGGCGGCGCTTCTTTCCGCTTTTTATGCGGTAAATACGGCAGCGGCAAGACCTTCCTGCTGCAGACGCTGCGCAGCCACTGCATGGACCGCGGCTTCGTCGTCGCCGACGCGGACTTAAGTCCCGAACGCCGGCTGCAGGGCACGCACGGTCAGGGACTGGCTACCTATAAGGAACTGATCCGCAATCTCTCTACGAAGACCCGTCCTGAAGGCGGGGCTCTGGGTCTGATCCTGGACCGCTGGATCAGCAATGTCCAGGCCGAAACCGCGGCGGAAGCAGGTCTTTCCGCGACCGATCCGCGCCTTTCCGCCCGTACCGAGATCCGCATCCGCGAGGTCATCATGTCCCTCAATGAACTGGTCCATGGATTCGATTTCGCCCGCTTGCTGACTTTGTATTATCAGGCTTACGTACAGGGTGACGATGATCTTAAAGCACGGGTCATCCAGTGGTTCCGCGGGGAGTACGGCACCAAGACCGAAGCCCGCGCCGCTCTTGGCGTCAATATCATCATCACGGACGATGACTGGTACGAGTATATCAAATTGTTCGCCGTTTTCCTGAAAAAAGCGGGCTACAGCGGCATGCTCATCCTCATCGATGAACTGGTCAACATCTATAAGATCCCCAACAGCATCACCCGCCAGTACAACTACGAGAAGATCCTTACACTTTATAACGATACGCTGCAGGGCAAGGCGCCTTATGTGGGCTTCGTCTTCTGTGGCACGCCGCAGTGCATCGAGGATACCCGGCGCGGCATCTACAGTTATGAAGCCCTGCGCTCCCGTCTGTCAGAGGGCCGGTTTGCGACCGATGGCATAAAGGACATGCTGGCCCCGATCATTCGACTGGTGCCGCTGACCAACGAAGAACTGCTGGTCCTTACGGAAAAGCTGGCCGAGATCCACGCTGTGCTCTATGATTATGAGGTCCGCTTGACCCAGGAGGACCGCATCGCCTTCCTGCAGGCCGAATTCGGCCGCGTCGGCGCTGCTTCCCACATCACGCCGCGCGAGGTCATTCGGGATTTCATCGAGCTGATGGATATTTTATATCAGAATCCTGCCATGGACGCACGGCGGCTCATCGGAGAAGGCAGCTATCAGGTGCTGCTGCCCGGTGAGGAAGAAGCGGAAGAAGCAGGTTTCGCGGAGTTCGAACTATGAGCATCTTTGACCGTTACGCTCCTTTCATTCAGGACTTTATCTACCGGAACAACTGGGAGTCGCTCAGGGCGATCCAGGTCGCTGCGGGCGATGCCATCTTTAATTCGGACTGTCATCTGCTGCTCACCGCCTCCACCGCGTCCGGCAAGACCGAGGCCGCGTTCTTTCCCATCCTCACCGAGTTCGTGGAGGATCCGCCCCGTTCCGTCGGTGCCTTGTATATCGGACCCTTAAAAGCGCTGATCAACGATCAGTTCGAGCGGTTGAACGATCTCTGCCAGGAGGCGGGCATCCCGGTCTGGCACTGGCATGGCGATGTTTCCCAGACCCATAAAAACAAGCTTTTGAAGCATCCTTCCGGCATCCTGCAGATCACGCCGGAATCGTTGGAATCCCTGCTGATGCACAAGCACAATTATATCAGCACCCTGTTCAGCGATCTGCGCTATATCGTCATCGATGAAGTCCATTCTCTGATGCGGGCGGACCGCGGTGCTCAAACCCTCTGTCTCATCGAACGGCTCTGCCGTCTGTCCGGCGCGGATCCCAGGCGCATCGGCCTTTCCGCCACCATCGGGGATCCCGAGACTGTGGCGGCCTTTCTGGCGCATGGTACTTCCCGTGAGACCCTCGTTCCGAAGATCGAAGCCAAAGGCATCCGCTGGCGTCTTTCCATGGAGCACTTTTATGTGCAGCGGGATGAAAACGAAGAAAAAGGTCCGGAACTGCTGGAAGCCGCCGCTTCCGCACTGATCGAGACCGAGCCGGATGGGGATCTGATCCCCGGGCGGCCTGCGGAATTGGCTTTAGACACACCCACCGACCTGGCGCCCAGGCGTTCCGATCCCGGGCTCAAATATATCTTCGAACATACCCGCGGCAAAAAATGCCTGGTCTTCGTCAACTCCCGCGAGGAATGCGAGGCCGTCACGACCACATTGCGCAGCTATTGCTACGCACAGCATGAGCCGGACCGCTTTCTGATCCATCATGGCAATCTCTCCGCTTCCTATCGTGAAACGGCCGAGACCGTCATGAAGGACGAGGAGCAGCTGCAGACCACTGTCACCACGGCCACACTCGAACTGGGTATCGACATCGGCCGGCTGGAGCGTGCCTTCCAGATCGACGCGCCTTTCACGGTGTCTTCGTTCCTGCAGCGCATGGGCCGCACTGGCCGCCGCGGACAGCCGCCGGAAATGTACTTTGTCATCCGGGAGGATGAATCCGAACCCCGGGCCATGCTGCCGGAGACTCTGCCCTGGACGCTGCTCCAAGGCATCGCGCTGATCCAGCTCTATCTGGAGGAGCGCTGGGTCGAGCCCACGAGGCTGGACCGTCTGCCCTTCAGCCTGCTGTATCACCAAACGCTTTGCACACTGGCTTCCTGCGGAGAACTGACTCCGAAAGAACTGGCAGCCCGCGTGCTTACATTAAGTCCTTTCCACCGCATCACGATGGAGGACTACCGCACTTTGCTCCTGCATCTGATCGAAACAGAACAGCTGCAGCGCACAGACGAGGGCGGCCTGATCGTAGGCCTCGCCGGCGAGCGGGAGATCTCCTCCTACAAGTTTCTGGCCGTCTTCCAGGACAGCGAGGAATTCACGGTCCGCTGCGAAGGGCAGGACATCGGCACCATCGTCCAACCGCCGCCCGTTGGGGAAAAGATCGCCCTGGCCGGCCACGTCTGGACCGTGGACGAGATCGATCCGAAGCGCCACTTGATCTACTGTGAACCCGTACTGGGCAAAGTCCCCGCTTATTTCGGCCAGTGCGCGGGCGATATCCATGACCGGATCCTGCTGCGCATGCGCAAGGTGCTGGAGGAGGATAAGACCTATCCGTATTTGATGGCCAGCGGTCAGACGCGTCTGCGGCTGGCTCGTCAGGCAGCATATAACAGCGGCCTTCTGCGTCAGCCTCTGATCTGCCTGGGTGGGCAGATGTACTGTCTCTTCCCATGGCTGGGCTCCTACTCCTTCCTGGCCTTGGAACGTTTTCTGAAACTGCGCTGCGCCGCCCGGCTCGGCCTCAAAGGTCTCTCCTCGTCCCGTCCCTATTTCATGCAGTTCACCATGAAAGCCACGCCTGATGAATTCTTCCAGGTGGTGGGTGAGGAGGCTTCCAAAGACTTCGACCCCATGGAACTGGTCTACCCCGGCGAAGTGCCCCTCTTTGACAAGTATGATTCTTTCATTCCGGAAGAACTGCTGCGCAAGGGCTTCGCCTACGGTGTCCTGGACGTTATGTCCATGAAGCGGACGGTACTGTCCTGGTGCCGGCCACTGTTGGAAGATCCGGCCGCATATGCGCAAGGGGGTATTTTATGAAAGCTCTCGTCATCAACGCAAGCCCAGTCCGCACCGGAGCGACGGCAGAGATCGTTCGGATCGTCTCTATGCAGCTATCCCTTCATTTCGACACGAAGACCGTCTGTATCGACGACTATCATTTCGCGTTCTGCAAAGGCTGCCGGAGCTGCCATACCACGGCGGAATGCATCCAGCACGATGACGTGGACGCTCTGATGAGCGAATTCGCTTCGGCGGACATCATCATAACGGTCTCCCCCTCCTATTGGGCGGATATCCCCGGCCAGTTCAAAGCCTTCATCGACAGATGTACGCCTTGGTGCAATACGCATGAACCGCATAAGTCGATCCCCTCCGGCAAGAAAGGCTACGCGATCGCCCTGCGCACCGGTCCCGGCATGAAGGAATGCGAACGGATCATCGGCAGCATCGAACATTTTTACGGCCATCTGGAGATCGAGTGCTGCGGCAGGCTCGGTCTGTGTTCCGTGGAATATAAAGAGGCTGTAGAAGCAAGGAAGGCCGAGATCGAGGATTTCTGCAGGATGATATTGACAGCAGCTGAATAATTTGATAGAATCAGCGGCAGAGTTGCAAATCTTAAGGAAAGCGAGGAAATCATGATGACTGCGAAGAAAATGGCTATTGTATTGGATTTTCGTATGATGACCTCGGTTTATCCTTCCTGATCCGGTAAGGATCTGTTAATGTATGAAATAAACCGTGGCATCCTTGTCACGGTTTTTTATTGTCCAAAATCCCGAGGTCTCCATGCGATCTGTCAACGGTAAAAATCAAAATCAAGAGAAAATGGAGATATCCTGCATTGAACATCATTATCAGAAAAGAAACACAAGAAGATCATTACAACACGGAACATATGGTGCTTCGAGCCTTCTGGAACCTGCACGGTCCCGGCTGCAATGAGCATCTGCTGGTCCATAAACTGCGTGGCGCAGAAGAATACCTGCCCGAACTGAGCCGGGTCGCCGAGGTCGACGGGCGGATCGTCGGTGCCATTTTTGCATTCAGATCTACCGTGGTCGATGGAGATCACGTGCATGAAGTCCTCACCTTCGGCCCCCTCGCCGTGGAGCCGACCCTGTTTGCCTCCGGTGTCGGAGCTGAACTCATGCATACTTTCATCGAACTTGCCAGGCAAACCGAATTCCCAGGGATCGTCATCACCGGCGAACCAGACTATTATCCTAAATTCGGGTTCAGGACCTGCGATCATTTCGGGATCGTGCATCCAGCCTTCGGCAATGCAGATGCGTTTATGGCCCTGCCGCTCCATGAAAGCTTTGCGCAAGTCCATGGGATCTTCTACGAAGCTCCGGTCTTCGAGACCTGCGAGGATGCATCGGAGATCGAGGCCTACACCCGGCAGTTCCCCTACTACAAACCGCTGCGGCTCTCCTGCCAGTGGCTGCATAAAGAAAAGCTCGGCCGGATCGCCGAGGTGCGCAAGAACAGATATATCATTCAATTCTGGGAGCAGGAACTGCCAGCGAAACTGAAGGGAAGCTTTTACGAACAAGACGCGGACCAGCTGCCGGTCGTCGGGGACTACGTCACTTTCCAGTACAATCGAACGGGCGATTCCATCATACTATCCGTCTGTGAAAGGACCGGACTGCTGCGGCGGCCGGATCAATCCAAGACCGGCGTGTCCCAGTATATGGCAGCGAACGTCGACTATCTCTTTATCGTCACGGCTCTGAACGAGGATTATAGTTACAATCGGATCGCCCGCTATGCCAGCGTCGCGCTGCAGGGCGGCGCCGTTCCTGTGGCCATTCTAACCAAGGCCGATCTGTCAGACGACGTCGATCGGTATATCATGGAAGTGGAAACGATCTCCGAGAAGATCCGTGTCCACGCGGTCTCTTCCCTGTTTGGGATCGGCATGGAAGCACTGGAACAATACCTGCAGCCCGGAAATACGATCTGTTTCATGGGATCCTCCGGCGCTGGAAAATCGACTCTGCTGGACGCTGTCCTTGGGGCGAACGTGATGAAGACCGGGGATGTCCGGTCTTCGGATTCCAAAGGCCGGCATACTACGACCCACCGTCAGCTGATCCTACTGGAAAACGGTGTATCCATCATCGATACACCGGGCATGCGTGAGATCGGCATGGCAGGCGTGGAGCAAGGGATCGAGGATACGTTTTCTGACATCGTCGCGCTGGAGAGGCAGTGCCGATTCAGTGACTGCAGACATGAGACCGAGCCAGGCTGCGCTGTCAGAGCCGCAATTGCGCGCGGAGAACTGTCGGAAGAACGTCTGCTGCTGTATCAAAACCTTGGCACAGAAAACACACGGAATTACGCAAAGAAAAAGCAGATATCCAAATGGGCCAAGGCCTATAAGAAGAATAAAAACAAAAATAATTGGGACTAAAAATGAATGAACGTTTTTGCTTCGAACGTCCTTCTCTTAAGAGGAAAGACGACATTCTTGCATATCTGAACGAGTTCGTCGAAGCCGGCTCCCCCATCAACGGGACCGGCTCTCTGGACCGTGTTTTACAAGGCTGTCCTTTCGAGCAAGTGCTTGAAAGATGTCTCCATATGGAGGACAAAGCTTATGCGGTCCAGATCGGACGATGTCCGGGAAAGACCTTTCTGCTGATCCGCAAGAACGATGACCGTCTCATCGGCACCATCAATATCCGCTGGGACCTGAACGAAGCCATGCTTCGCTTCGACGGCCATATCGGGTATGGGATCCGGCCGTCGGAAAGGGGCAAAGGGTACAACAAGATCAACCTGTACCTGGGGCTGATGGAAGCTAAGAAACTGGGTCTGGATCGGGTCATGCTGAGCTGCGATGCCTCTAACATCGCTTCCGATCGTACCATCCTTGGCCTCGGCGGCGTCCTGGAGCGATGCGAGGTCGATCCCTGCGATGGAGCACTGACACATGTGTACTGGATCGACGTGGACCGTTCTTTGGAACGATACAAGTATCTGATCGACAGTACGATATAAAAACGGTATGGCCGTCATGGTCATACCGTTTCTTTTTTGATCCCTGATCATTCTGTTGTTGCAAGCAAGTCCGCAAAAAAGTGCTTCGCCTGCTTTCGGATGAACACCGGAGGCTGCCCTATGGGGGCATCAACTACGGCCCTGCCTCCCCGGAATCCCTGTCCGCTCCAAATGTGGACCCATGCATCTTCCGGAAGGTAGACTTCCCGCGTGACCGCGCCTTCCGTGATGACCGGCGCCACCAGCAGATCCCGTCCCAACAGGTATTCGTACTTCTCCGCGAAAGCCGCTTCTTCCTCATAATGATAGAACAGCGGCCGCATGACGGGCACGCCTGTCACATAATTCTCCTGTTCCAAGGTTTTCAGATACGGCGCCAGGGCCCTGTGCATCTTTCCGCACCGGGCGAGGTGCGCCAATAATGCATCATCCGCGTCGAACTGCACGTTCCTCGTGGGCTGATTACCCTCGTGGCTGCGCATCAGCGGCGAGAAAACATTCATCTCTTCCCAACGCATCAGCAGTTCTTTGCTGCGGTTCATCTGCTCATTGGTCGTATATCCACCGATGTCCGAATGCGTCAGGCCGCAGCCGCAGACCGCCAGCGACAGCGTGGCCGGAACGACCGAAGCCAGGCCATCGTCCAAAGACCAGTCCACATGCTGATCGCCCGTCCACATCAGCGTAGATTCTTTTACGGTATCGGTGAACCCGGCGCGGGTGAAGAATAAGATCTCACCCTCTTTGCCGCTCTCCCGGACTGCTTCCCGGTTCAGCCGTGCCCAGATAGCCGGCCATTCGTTATGCAGCAGGGCGGCATCCTGTCCGGAATACAAGACACTGTCCACCGGCAGATATTCACCGAAATCCGCCATCCAACCGCCCATGCCGATACCGATCATTTGATCTTTGATCACCTGTTTGTACCAGGCATAGGCTTCCGGGTTCGTCAGATCGATCATAGCCGCCGGGAACGTGGTGATGGTGACCAGATAGTCCTCACCTTTGTCATTTTTCACACAGTACCCATGCGCGCTCGCATATCGGTACAGGTCTTTTTCGATGGCCATGAACGGGTTGATATACCCCAGAAAGCGGATACCCTCTGCCTGCCATTTCCGGATCTTATCCGGAAGGTCCGGATACAGGGTCTTATCATACTGCCAGTTCCACATGACCTGATAACCGAAGGCCGTACGGCGGCATCCGCACCAGTCCTGGCTCCAGATACCGACCACGGGAACGCCTGCTGCCTTGAGCCGGGCAAGCTTCTGATCGATCACGTCCGGTCCTTGCTGGACACCTAAGATCACGCCTTCATGCGTCCACTCCGGCAAAGGCTTCTGTCGGCCCAGCCGCGCGGTGAGCAGCGTGGATAATGCAGAAAACGTATCCGCCCTGCCGCAATAGATCGGCGCGTTCGCGTACAGTTCGATGGTGATCTGACCAGGTGTACGGAAGTCGAACGCCATGAAGGATGTGCCGTCCACGTGGATGTATTCTTTGGTATCCGTGATGCATGTCGGCTGGGCATAGTAGGATTCATATTCGTCGAAGGGGCCTTTATACAGAGGGTCGATCCCCTGCTCCGCCTGACGCTTCATCTTCTTTTCGATGCGCTTCGCGTTCTGATGCTCTGCGACCCAGATGCGGATCCTTTGCCCCATCAGATCCCATTCCGAAAAGGTCTCACCACCGCCGTAGAAATGTGCAGCGTTCGTTGGCAGTGTGATCCAGATCCGATTCCAGGCGGGATCGATCTCCAACGAGAGCCGCTCTTCTTGCGGACCGACGGTCTCTACATGGATCGGACCATCATAGGCCCGAGTCTCCAGGATCTCATCATCATACAGGAAACAGCCTTTTTCCATGGGGAACTCGGCTTTTCCCTTACCGATGACGACGACAGCGTGTGTAATGTCGATCATAGACGGTCCACCTTCAGTCCCAGCATATGAGCCAGCATTTCCAGCCCATCCGCCGCATCTCCATAAATGACGGCATAATGCGGTTCATAGCCATTGTCGATCAGGAACCGGACCATGTCTTCGACCCGCGTCTTAGTCCGTACCACGACGGAAGTACCCAGATACTGTTTCGGCAGATCCAGCGCTTCCCCTTCCGCGATGAAGAAGCGGAAGGAACCGTCACTGTCACGGCCGACCCGCAGGAGGGTGACCTTGTCTGCCGCCTTGCAGCCGAACTCCATGGTCGGACCGATCTTGCGGTTCGGATGCACACCAATAGCCGCACCGGTCTCCTCCCTGGCCAGGCTGCAGGAAGCCATGCCGCAATGCCAGAACGTCAGGGTGTTATTTCCCTCATCGATGGCCACCGGGTCACCGAAGAAGGAAGCGGCGCCGGTAAATGCCTGCCCCAGATACATGCTCAGGGCTCCGTAGATATCACATTCACAGGCTGCGGGAGTGCCTTCCGCGTTCAGCAGTGAGAGGACTCCGCAGACCGGCGTGCCATACTCCACGAAGAAGTCCGGCCAGCAGCGGGAGGCCAGCGCACCGATCTCGTTTTCCTGTACCCAGCTTTGATACGCCGCGTACAGTCGACCAAAGTCGACCTGGTTCCGCTCAGGGATCTGCTCCATGCCCGGCAGTGGAACGGGGCTTTCTTTCGGTTCCATCTGCCGCGCTTTTTCGATCAATTCCCGGGCCTCTATGGAAACCAAGCTACAGCCGAAGGTACGGGTCAGCTCACTGTCCAAAGCCCGTCCGAAACCGAATCCTTGCGGGGTATGACCGATCGCCGCCAATTTCAAGTGTCCAAGATCCACCTTGACTTTGGCTGCCTGCACAGCAAGCTGCAGCCGGCACTGCACATTCTCCTCCTCCGGACCGCCGAACACGAAGATCGGAGGTTCATTCCGGAACTGATGCACTGTGTGCGCTGAAGAAAAAGCTCCGGTCAGCGCATTCAGTTTCAAACGGCCGCCAGCCGGTCCCTGGGGTTCGCGCAACGTCCAGAGGACGATTGGACAACGGACTCTTGCTGCTACTTCCGTCGTATAGGCGGCGTTGGCAAAAGTCACGTTCTGCAGGATGACCAGATCCGGATCCTGGTCACCGATGAAGTCCGCCACCGCATCTGAAGACAATAACAGCTGTTCGGGACATAAGATCTCCGGATCGATCGACCGCAGCAGTGATTTAGAAGCTTCCACTGCCGCTTCCGCTGTTTCCATATGATATGTGCCGACACCAATGGGGATATATAAGATCTTCATCGCACCACCTTGATGGTCGCTGAGAAATCCTCGGCGCCAAGCCCTTTCTCCATAGCTGTCTCATACACGCGCACGGCGTTTTCCTCGCCTGGCATGCGAACACCGCTTTCCTTCGCCAATTTCAGACAGATGTGCACGTCCTTGTCCATGTTTTCGATGGAGAACGCCGTTTTGAAGTTCTCCTCTGCGATACTCTGTTTCTTGCTGTCCAGGTAGAAGTTCTGCCCGCCGCCATAGGAGATGGCTTTGGCAAAGGTCAGGATGTCGATCCCATTGGCTTGTGCCAGTGTGGCCGTCTCGTTGACGCCATTCTGGATCTGGGAGACCAGCGCGTTGTGGCAGATCTTCATGACCAGTCCCGCGCCGTTTCCCCCCAGGCGGATGACGTTTTCACCCATGTACTGCAGCACCGGCAAGATCTCTTCGAACAGGCTTTCCTCGCAGCCGACGTAGATACCCAATTTTCCAGCTTCCGCCGCCGGTCTTGATTTGACCACAGGCGCATCCGCGAATCTGGCGCCTGTCTCCTGCACCATAGCCGCGATGTTCCGGGACTCCTGCGGTTCGATAGTGCTCATATCGATACAGATCTTGTCCGCGCCAAGCGCCGGCAGGATCTCACGATATACCGCCCAGGCATGGGCTGCCTTCGGCACCATGCTGATGATCACATCTGACCGCTCCGCCAGCTGCAGGCTGCTTTCGCAGGCCACAGCCCCGGGGATGGTACGCTTTTCCGGTACGATATCATAACAATAGACTGTATCATCATGTTTGGCAGCGATATTGGTGCACATCGCTTCGCCCATGATGCCTAAGCCGATCATTCCGATCTTCATGTGCCCGACTCCTTTATTCCAACACGGTATGATCCCAGGCATCGCAGAAGGTCTTGATGCCTTGATCGGTATACGCATGTTTGAAGCTGTCCTGATAGACGGCCAGGCCGGTCGTCACGATATCGGCTCCGGCAACGGCACAGTCCACGATCTGCTTCGGTGTACGGATCGCCGCGCAGATGATCTGCGTTTTGCCATAAAACCCATAATTTTTGTAGATGTCCACGATATCCTTGATGTACTGCCTGCAGTCTTCCCCATTGGCCTCTTTCCAACCGATGAAAGGAGAGACAAACAGAGAGCCTGTCTTTCCGGCCCAGATGGCCTGCGCAGGCGAGAAGACCAACGTCAGATTGGTGCGGATACCTTCCGCTTCCAACCGTCTGGCTGCGATCACGCCCTGCTCCGTCGCCGGGATCTTGATGGCGAAATTCGGGCTGATAGCCGCGATTTTACGAGCCGCCTCCACCATGGGATCTGCCTCCTCTATGTGCGGATCGATCTCCACGGAGACCGGGAACTTCTCCCACCCGGTCAAACCTTCTTTTTCGACCCAGTCCGCGATCAGGTGGATCGCTGTCAGAAACGGTTTCCCGCTGAGCATGATGTGGCGCGGATTGGTCGTGACCCCATCGATGCCGAACGCGTGGTACGCATAGTCGATCTCATCCAGTTTAGCACTGTCCAAAAAGTATTTCATAGATCCTCCTCTTATACAGCCTTCCGCACAGCGAAAGGCTTTGTTCTTTTATTTCCTGATGACCTCTACGGCCATCTCGGTCTCGAAAATCTGCTGCAAAGGTTCCGTGATCCAAAGCTTCCCATCATCTGTCATCAAGATCATATCAAATGCTTCCGCATGGGCTTTCCAGTACTCGATCGACCGCTCCGCCCCCATGACAAAGCACGCGGTCGAAAGCCCGTCGGCCAGCGCTCCATCCGCACTGACGATGGTCACGGAGGCCAGGCCGCTCTTTGCCGGATATCCATTCGATGGATCCAGGATGTGATGGTATATCTGCCCATTCTCTTCAAAGAAACGTTCATATCCACCGGAGGTGATCACCGCTTTGTCTGTCAGCGTCAGGACCCCCAGATAGGTGGCAGCGTCATCCGGATGGCGGATGCCGATCCGCCACAGTGTACCGCCCTTGCCTGCTGGTTTTTGACCCACGCACTGGATGTTGCCGCCCAGGGACAGGACTGCGCCTTCGATATCATAGGCTTCCAATACGGCTGCCGCTCGCGCGGAGGCATATCCTTTCGCTAACGCACCCAGATCGATGCCCTGACCTTCATCCAGTTGTACGTTTTGACCGTCCAGCCTCACTCGTCCGGCATCGACACTTTGCAGCGTCTTCTCCACCGCTGACGCTTCCGGCACCGCCGGATCCCGGCTTGTAAAGCCCCAAAGCTCCATCAGCGGCAGGACCGTGACATCCAAAGCCCTATCCGTCTCCGCATATAAACGCAGCGCCAGCTCAAGGAGCTCCGCCGTCTCTGGGCTGACATCTCCGCCGCCCTCTTTGTTGATCCGGCAGACCTCACTGCGCTCCTCGCCAATGGACCACAACTGGTTCAGCCGTTCGATTTCCTTGGCCGCCGCATCCGCGGCCTCCTCTGCTTCTTTGCCGTAACAGGTGATCGTGATATGTGTGTCCATGGAAAAGATCTCCCGCCGCACCGGCTCCTTGTGCATCGTACAGCTGGTCATGACCAGGAGGAGCAAACATGCCAAACCTACTGCTGCCGACCGTTTCATAGCGGTGCCCCCTCCTTCCATTGCCGGACCACGGGTCCCAACCGTCGGACGAGTTCAAAACCGATCAGACCGATCACGGTGCCGGCGGCCATGCCGGAGAACCACAGCACCGCCAGATACCAAGCGATACGGGTCGTTTCCAGCACCAGCATGGCCACCAGGATCTGTCCTATATTATGCATGAGGCCGCCGGCCACGCTGACCGTGACCGTATGGAACTTCTTCTGCAAAACGATCATGGTCAAGCCGCTGAGCAGTGCCCCAGCAGCGCTGTAGGCCAGACTCATCCCATTGCCGAACATCAGACCGACCAAAAGCACGCGCAGCAGATTGACGCCGATGGCCGCTCCTTTCCCCAGCATGTACAGCGCACAGACAACGACGATATTGGTCAGCCCCAGTTTAACGCCTGGTACCGCAAAAAAAGCCGGCAGCTGGGCTTCCACATAACTGAGAAGCAGCGCCAGCGCGATCAACATCCCATAGATCGCAATCGTTCTCGTTTTCATATTCTGATTGTACTTCTTTTGTCAGGTTTTGTCCAGTTTTACCAAAACAAAAGAACAGCCGTTACTGACTCTTCACGAATCGCAACGACTGTTCCTTTTATGGTTTTCCGATTTATGCCACCTGAGGTACGCGGGTCTTTTTCAGGCCAAGAAGGCCAAGACCTGCCTTGCGGGCTTCCATCTCCTGATAGATCTTTTCCGCTAAAGCTTCCTTTTTATTAAAAAGCGGCTTTGTGATACGATGCTGCCGTTTGTGGTTTTTGCTGTACACCATCTGAAGTTCAGCTGTCTGAACGTCTTCGGCCAACATACGCGTGTAAAGATACGTGTTATTCATCTTGGAGAACTCCTTTCCTGGTAATGGATCGCCAGTTCTCTCCCGAACTGACATACATATGATATCATATGTTTATAAATTTGTCAACATAAATTTATAAATTATATCGTAAATTATTATAAAGATAATTTTCTTTCTTTTCTGTGGATTTCCGGGATTTAGTTTGATATAATTTAGTTGGTATAGTATGTACTATGCTTTTTTTACTTTACAGTTTCTACCTTGAAAAGGATCATTTCATACGATGAAAGTCATTCGAACCTATAACAGATCTTCTGCAGCACAGAAAAAGAGCCTTCTGTTTCTGAGTTTCATGCTCGTCCTGGCCGTCCTGGGCGGTGTTTTTGCCATGCCTTCCTATGCGGCCGTCAGCATGCCGGTCACATTGTCGATCAATGCTTCCGGCGGCCGCAACGGGACTGTGTCCGTCGATCCGGTCTATCACAGCGAGAGTTGTTCTTCCGTATTATATGATAATACAAATGGACTTCCCACATCTGAGGCCAATGCCATCGCCCAGACCGAAGAAGGTTTCATCTGGATCGGCGGCTACAGCGGCCTGATCCGGTACGATGGCAATGATTTTGTCCGGATCGATTCCACCAAAACAGGACTGACCAGCGTCCGAAGCCTCTATGTCGATCATCTGAATCGTCTGTGGATCGGTACGAATGATAATGGAGTCGTCATCATGGAAAACGATGAATTCCATAATTGGGACCGCACGGCAGGTCTGCCGGCCGACCAGGTCGTCGACCTTGTGGAAGATAGTTTTGGCATCGTCTATGGTGCTACCCCTTCGGGCATCATCGTGTTCGAGCCTGATATGGAACCCCATACCATCGAAGATCTGCGCGTATCCGGTGCTTCGATCCGCCACTTCGCTCGAACGATCGACGGTATGGTCTACTGTCTGAAAGACAATGGTGATATTTTTACCCTGCAGGATGGCATGATCATCGATTATCTTTCCCGGGATGACAACCCGATCGCTCAGGAATACGAGAGCAAGAACGACAGCAAAAGGAAGATCAACAGCATCCTTCCGGATCCTCGCAGTCCCGGTTCCCTGTTCGTTGCAACGGACGACAGTGTGATCCATCACATCTCCCTGCGCCAGAAAAAAGAAGATGACACGGTGCATGTCGAAGTCAGCACCCTTGGCGCTATTTCACGCATGGAATATATCAATGATCAGTTGTGGATCTGCGCGCGCAATGGTATCGGTGTGTATGATGAACAAGGGATCCACGTTCTGGATACATTGCCCATGAACAATTCCTGCGGCCACGTCATGACCGACTATGAAGGCAATCTCTGGTTCACTTCCACCCGCCAGGGCGTCATGAAGATCGTACCGAACCGTTTCATGGACATCTTCGAGCGCTGCAATGCAGAACATACCGTTGTCAACGGAACCTGTCTCAAAGATGATCTGCTGTACCTGGGTACCGACAGCGGTCTGGTCGTTCTGGATCTGACAAAGAACGAAGAAGTCAAAAAGATCAAGCTCAGTGAGGCGAAGACAGCTTCCGGCAAGGATCTGGAAGCCAAGGATCTTATCGAGTATCTGAATGGCAGCCGTATCCGCTCCATCATCAAAGACAGCAAAGATCGGCTCTGGATCTCCACCTGGTATGATCTGGGTCTGCTCTGCTACGATGACGGCAAGCTCACAGCGTATACGACCGATGACGGCCTGTACACGAATCAGATCCGCACGGTCGTGGAACGGGAAGACGGTTCTTTCCTGGTCGCACTTACCGGCGGTGTCAACGTGATCAAAAACGGACGTGTCACCAGTGGATACAGTTCCGGCATCGGCATCCGCAATTTGGAGACGCTTTCCGTCGCTGAAGGTTTCAACGGATCCATCATCGTCGGCACGGACGGAGGCGGCATGTACATCGTCAGCAACTCAGGCGTGCGTCATATCGGCCGGGAAGCCGGGCTTTCCTCCGAGATCATCATGCGCATCAAACGCGATCCCACCCGGAACATCTACTGGCTCATCACCAGTAATTCCCTCTCCTACATGACGGAAGATTACGACGTCATCACGATCCAGAACTTCCCCTATACCAACAACTTCGATATTTACTTCAATGATAAAGACGAAGCTTGGATCCTGAGCAGTAACGGTCTGTATGTGATCCCTGTGGAGGATCTGCTGAAAAACGAAGCGATCGATCCGATCCATTACCGCCATTCCGATGGAATGCCCTGCTATCCGACGAGCAACTCATACAGTGAATTGACAGTTGATGGCGACCTGTATATCGCCGGCAACACCGGCAGTGCCTTGGTCAACATCAATGACCCCATGTCCGATCTGTCAGATCTCAGGATGGCTGTTCCGTATATCGACGTGGATGGAACCAGGGTCTATCCGAATGGTCCAAACCATTTCACCGTACACAGTCAGACGCAGAAATTGACTGTATATCCATTCATCTACAACTACTCATTGATCGATCCTATCGTCACATATCGTCTGAAGCGTTTCGACCGTGCGCAAACCACCATCATGCGCAGTGAGCTGGCCCCCATCACCTATACCAATTTGCCCGGCGGCACCTATACTTTCATCATGGAGGTCAAAGATGCCATGGGGCATGAGAGCCGGATGCTATCGATCACGATCGCAAAAACCAAGGCTTTCTACGAGGAAGTATGGTTCTACGTCTATGCTCCTGTGGGCCTCCTGCTGGCTGTGTTCTTCGGCGTCCGCCACTATATCAGAAGACGGATCCGGATCCTGGAAGAAAAACATCATGAAGAAAGTGAACGCCAGCGGATGCATTCCGAACTGAATATGGGTGCGCAGATCCAGGCAGCAATGCTGCCTCCGGTCGATCCGCCTACTTTCACCCGGGATGAATTTACGATCTTTGCTTCGATGGTTCCTGCCAAGGAAGTCGGTGGTGATTTTTACGATTTCTTCCTGGTCGATGAAGATCATCTGGGTCTGGTGATCGCCGACGTCAGCGGCAAGGGCATCCCCGCCGCCCTCTTCATGATGATCTCGAAATCCATCCTGCAAAGCACCGCGAAGATGAGTCATTCTCCGGCAGATATCCTGACGAAGACCAATGAATCCATCTGCTCCAACAACCGTCTGGACATGTTCGTTACGGTCTGGCTTGGCATCCTGGAATTGTCCACAGGAAAACTGATCGCAGCCAATGCCGGCCATGAATATCCTGTCCTCAGCCAGCCCGGCAAGCCATTCGAACTGATCAAAGATAAACATGGCCTCGTCATCGGCGGCATGGATGGTGTGCGGTACAAAGAATATGAACTGCAGCTGAAGCCCGGCGCCCGATTGTTCGTCTATACCGATGGTATTCCGGAATCCACCAATACCGAAAACGAGTTGTTCGGCAACGACCGCATGCTGGAAGCTCTCAACAGCGCACCGCTCGCCTCACCGCGCGAATTGCTCGATATCGTCGGCAAAGCCGCGAACGACTTCATGATCGGCGCCGAACAATTCGACGATATGACCATGCTGTGCATCGAGTACAAAGGTCCACAGACGAAGTAACGCAGAAAAACAAAAAGATCCATGTATATGGATCTTTTTTCTTTTCAGATGATGCGGTGGTCCTAGACCTATCGCAAGTCATTCTCTAGGCTCTTTTACACTGTCCCTGACCACCAGTTCCGTCGAGATCGAGATCTTCATGGGAACATGCACGGTATCGGACTCTGCCAGGCGGTTCAGGCGCATGATCAAAGCCACGCATTCACGTCCGATGCGGTGTCTGGAACTGCGCACGGTCGTCAGCTGCGGATCGATGACCCGGCTGATCGGGTTATCGTCGAAGCCAATGACAGATACATCTTCAGGCACACGATACCCAACTTTACGCAGTGCCATGATCGTACGGACTGCTTCCTTGTCGTTCTCAGCAAGTACGGCCGTGGGCATGTGTTCGATCGAACGGAACTGCTCTTCCAGCACTGTCGTGTCCATGGGACCTTTCTCCTGCCCTGCGGTAAAATAGTACTCTCTATGGTCGCGCAGTTTATGATCTTTCAGCGCTCTGCGGTATGAGATCCTGCGCTCTTCAGCTGAGTCGGATTCGAACCCGCTGGTCACAAAGCCCAGCTCCCTATGGCCCAGTTTTTTCAGATATTCAACGATGATATAGAAGCTCTGGCGGTCGTCCACATTGACCGCATTGACCGCCCGGGTCGGGTCGAACGCATCGATGAACACATAAGGCAGATGCAGCGCGTCCAGCTCTTCCAGGATCTCGTCGGTAATACCATCGCAGACCACGATCAAGCCCAGCACGTCCCCTGCCCGGCGGATGGCTTTCGCCAGATCCTCGCTCTGCCGATAGATGACCAGCAAGTTACAGTCCGTTTCCTGTGCTTCCTGCTGCGCGCCTTCCTGGACGCCGGAATAAAAGGCGTACATATCCTCCCACTCGCTGCCCTTGCTGCGATAGGAAAGATATACGATCGATGGGCGGGACCTGTCCTCCATCGGTTGACGATTCTTTTTCTTGGTCACGCCGGAGCGTTCGGTCAGCATGTCCCCATAGCCCAGTTCGATGATCTGCTGGGTCAGCCGATCGCGGAGCGTCTGGCTCAGGCCCGGTTTATGATTCAGCAGCAGTGAGATCGTCGCAGGTGACACACCCAACAACTGCGCCAAATCTTTTGATTTCATAAGAATATCCTCTATTCTGTTTAAATTTACGTTATATTTATAAACAGTATAGAGGATTTTTCTTAACTTTGCAAGTGATTCATGCACTTATTCTACTGTCACGCTTTTTGCCAGATTGCGCGGTTTGTCGACGTCCAGTCCACGAGCCACGCTGATATAATAGCCGATGAGCTGCAGCGGGACGACTGCCAGGGACGTTGCAAAGTGCTCGTCCGTGCGGGGCACATAGACCGCGAAGTCCACCGTGTCCTCGATCTCATAATGACCGTTGGTCGTGAGGCCTGCCAGATAGGCGCCGCGCGCCTTACATTCCACCATGTTGGACAGAGTCTTCTCATGCAGACCGCTCTGTGTCAAGGAACCGATGACCAATGTCCCATCCTCGATGAGGCTGATGGTTCCATGCTTGAGTTCTCCCGCCGCATAGGCTTCACTGTGGATATAACTGATCTCCTTACATTTCAGGCTGCCTTCCATGGCAATGGCGTAATCGATCCCGCGGCCGATGAAGAAGATATCATGCGCAGCCGCGAATTTAGAAGCAAACCACTGCAGGCGCTCCTTATCTTCCAGGATCCGGCCGATCTTGTCCGGCAGAGTCTCCAACTCGTTGATATAACCTGTGTACGCAGTGTCGTCGATCTCTCCCCGCACCTTCGCGAACTGGATGGCCAGGAGGTATCCGGCGATCAGCTGGGCGCTGTAGGCCTTGGTGGTCGCCACCGCGATCTCCGGCCCAGCCAATGTGTAAAAGACCGCGTCTGCTTCCCGGGCTATGGAGCTGCCCACCGTATTGACGATGGCCAGGGTCTTTACCCCGCGCTCCTTGGATTCCCGAAGCGCCGCCAGGCTATCGGCCGTCTCGCCCGACTGGCTGATGATGACGACCAGTCCATTTTTGCTCAGGCGGATGGGACGATAGCGGAATTCCGAGGCCAGTTCGACACGGACCGGCACTCCGGTCAGATCCTCCATCACATACTGCAGCGCCATACCCACGTGATAGGCAGAGCCGCAGGCTACGATGTAGATCTGATCGATGCTGCGGATCAGTTCGTCATCCAGTTCCGGCACCAACTGGATCGCTCCATCTCTGACGGCGGAATGCAAGGTATCCGCGACAGCACGCGGCTGCTCGTGGATCTCCTTCATCATGAAGTGCTGGAATCCGCCCTTTTCTGCGGCTTCCGCATCCCATTTGATGGTCGTTTTTTCCTTCTCGATCTGGTCACCGTCCAGGTTGAAGAATCGGGCGCCATTACCGTCGATGCAGGCCATCTCCAGATTGCCGATGTAGTATACGTCACGTGTATAGGACAGGATCGCCGGCACGTCGGAAGCGATATAGGAAGCTTCTCTGCCAACGCCGATGATCATGGGGCTGTCCTTACGGGCTGCCCAGATCTCACCAGGATAATCCTTGAACAGGACCGCCAGCGCATAGGAACCGCGCACACGCACCATGGTCTTGGCCAGGGCGTCGATCGGACCCATCTGATACTTCTTATAATAATAATCGATCAGTTTGACGACGACTTCCGTATCGGTCTGCGTATGGAAGGCATAACCATTGCGGACCAGTTTTTCCTTCAGTTCCTGATAGTTCTCGATGATCCCATTATGGACCGCGACGACATTGCCGTCATCACTGGCGTGCGGGTGAGAATTCAGCTCTGAGGGCTCGCCATGCGTCGCCCAACGTGTATGACCGATACCGGTCGTCCCGTTCAGGCTCTGTCCATTATCGGTCTTCTGCCGCAGGACCTCGATCCGGCCTTTGGCTTTGACGATACGGACCGGCTCATTGCCATCGCGCACCGCCAGTCCCGCAGAGTCATACCCTCGATATTCCAGTTTGGCCAGTCCTTCCAGCAGGATCGGCGCCGCCTTTTCTTTTCCAACGTATCCTACGATTCCACACATAAGTCTACGATCTCCTCCATGGATTTTACGATCTTGCCGGCCGGGATGACGCCGCGTACCGGTGTCAGCGGATATACCCGCGTTCCGCATCCGACCACTGTGCCGGGATTGAGTACACTGCCGCAGCCGATATCCGCATGGTCACCCAACAGGGCGCCGATCTTGCGCATGCCGGTCTCATAAGCGGTATCTCCATCATGGATGGTGATATTGCCGCCCCCGGATTTCAGATTGGAACAGATGGATCCGGCCCCCATGTGCGCGTAATTGCCAAGGATCGAATCCCCCACATAATTGTAATGCGGCACCTGCACATGATCCATCAAAATGCAGTTTTTCAGCTCCGATGAGTTGCCGAGAACACAGCCCGCACCGACCAGCACCTTCCCGCGCAGATAGGCCCCGGGGCGGATCTCCGTGTCAGGTCCGATGATGGCCGATGGCTCGATGGTGGCCGTCCGGGCGATCTTTACATTGGCACCGACCCAGACGTCCGGCTCGATCTCAGAATAACCTTCCAACCCTTGATCGATCAAAGTCCGGATGATCGTACCGATGCGCGGCAGGATCTCCCAAGGGTAGACCGCTTCCGCAAAGAAGGGTGCGATCTGCGCCGGGATCTCCGGATACAATGCCGGGATCGTAATATCATGCATGCAGGAAGCCTCCCTCCTCGATCACCTTCGCCAGGCGGTCAATGTACATGTCGCAAAGCTCATAACTCTCACATTCCATCATGATGCGGATGACCGGTTCGGTGCCGCTCTGCCTAAGCAGCGCGCGGCCATGGCCTGTGATCTCCTCATTGATGAGACGATATTCTTCTTTGACCTTTTTATCCGCCAGAACAGCGGCTTTATTTGTCACGCGGACGCTCTTCGTCTTCTGTGGATACAGGTAGACGTCCTTCGCCAGATGCTCCAGTGAAGCTTTCTCCGCGCACATTTCCTCTGTCAGCATGATCGCTGTCAGAAGGGCATCACCCGTCGTCGCGTATTTCTTCAGAATGATATGACCGGACTGTTCGCCGCCCAAGCCGAAATTGCCGCGCTGCATTTCTTCATAAACGAAACGATCGCCCACATCGGTCTGCCGGGTCTTGATGCCGATCTTTTTCAAAGAATCGGTCAGGCCGGAGTTGGACATGATCGTAACGACGATCACGTTCTTGTTCAGCATGCCGCGCTCTTTCAGACGCTTGCCCAGGATATACATGATCTTGTCGCCGTCGACGACTTCACCATGTTCGTCCACAGCGATGCAGCGGTCGGCGTCACCATCAAAAGCGAAACCGACGTCCAGATGCTTGTCCCGTACCAGTTCGCACAGGGCTTCGATATGAGTCGAACCACAATTGCGATTGATGTTCGTACCATTCGGCGTATTACCGATGACGTAGGTCTGCGCGCCAAGGGCGTCGAAGACCGCTTTCGCGATGGACCAGGAGGCGCCATTCGCGCAGTCCAGGCCGACTTTCAGATTCTTGTAAGAATAGGCCGCCAGGGAGATCAGGTATCCGATATAGCGGTTTCGTCCGGATGCATAGTCTGTGATGGAGCCGATGGCTTCTCCGACCGCCAGGGGCAGATCTCCATTTTCGATGCCCAACGCGCTTAGGTCCCCATCCAGGTATGCTTCGATCAAGGATGTCGTCGAATCTTCCAGCTTTTCACCAAACCGGTTGATCACCTTGATCCCGTTATCGTGGAATGGATTATGGGATGCGGTGATCATGATGCCGCAGTCGAATTCATCCTGTCTTGTCACATAAGAGACGCTGGGCGTCGTGGTGACGTGCAGCATATAGGCATCCGCACCGGAAGCCGTCAAACCGGCCACGATCGCGTATTCCAGCATGTAGGAGGATCTGCGGGTATCCTTGCCAACGACGACCCGGGGACGATATCCCGAGCGGGTGCAGCCGCTCAAGGGGGAGGCATAGTACCAACCCAGGAACCGGCCGACTTTGTACGCCTGATCGGAAGTCAGGCTGACACCGGCTTCTCCGCGGAAACCATCCGTACCGAAGTATTTCCTGTGGATCACTTCTGGTTTTTCCTGTCCCTCGGTCTCGCCCAGGATGTGGATCTCGTCCCGCATCAGGCTGTCCAGAGACACATGCAGCAGATCACTGATCTGCAGGATCTTCTCCATCTGGGGGATCGACTGATCCATCTCCCATTTGGAGACCGACTGTCGGGATACAGACAAGGCTTCCGCCAGCTGTTCCTGAGAGATACCTTTCGCCGCGCGCAGCACAGCGATCTTTTCACCTATCGTCATATGTGTATATTCCTTTCGATTCATAAATGTTCATTCCTTACTATACACGCGCGCGTGCGCAATGCAAGCAACAGAACATGGAACTTTGCAGCAACTTTAAGTTGCATTTCCACAGCATTATATATATGCTAAAACCCATTTGTCAACATGGATTGTCGCATAATTTTCCGAAAAATGTCATTTTCTGTCACTTTACTGTCATCTAGAGGCCATATACTGATGCCAAGATCATAAAAATCACACGAGACTATCATGAGGAGGTCCCTGACACATGGAAATACTACGAGTAGAACATCTGAGCCGTACCTATGGTAAAGGAGAGAATCTGGTCAAAGCAGTGGATGACGTATCCTTCAGCGTAGAACAGGGCGAGTTCGTCGCCATCATCGGCGCGAGCGGATCCGGAAAATCCACCTTACTGCATATGATCGGCGGAGTCGATCGTCCCACCTCCGGCAGCATCCTGATCAATGGAAAAGAGATCAGCAAACTGGATCCGGACCAGCTGGCCATCTTCCGCCGCCGCCAGATCGGCATCATCTATCAGTTTTATAACCTGATCCCCATTCTGACCGTGGCGGAGAACATCACCCTGCCCTGCGAACTCGATGGACAGAAGGTGGCACCGGAACGTTTGAACGAGCTGTTGGATGCCCTGGGTCTGTCCGACCGCCGCGATCATCTGCCGAACGAACTGTCCGGCGGACAGCAGCAGCGTGTCTCCATCGGCCGCGCGCTGATCCAGAACCCGGCACTGATGCTGGCGGACGAACCGACGGGCAACCTGGACTCCAAGGCCAGCGAAGAGATCGTCTCCCTGCTGCGCATGTCCAATCGCACCTTCCACCAGACGGTGATCATCATCACCCATGATCCTGAAGTAGCCAAGCAGGCCGACCGTATCATCGCCATCGAGGACGGCCGCATTGTACGCGACGAACGCGTTTGAGGTATGGACCTATGAATATCATTCGTAAACTGACACTGGCCAACCTGAAGAAGAACCGGAATCGTACGATCGTTACGATCCTGGGCATCCTTCTGTCCACCGCTCTGATCCTGGCGGTCATCGGTATGGCGCAGAGCGGTCAGGCCTCACTCGCGGCCTGGCAGAAGCAGTATTCCGGCGACTTCCATGCTATATATACAGAAGTGCCGACGGATGCCGTGCCCTACATCACGGAAAACGCGCACGTCAAGTCCAGTTCTGTGCTCTACTCCTATGGATATGCAGTCCTGGAAGGATCTCTGAATGAGTATATGCCTTATGTCTTCGTGATGGGCGGAGATGATGCCGCATTCCGGAAACTGAGTCTGCATCTGAACGAGGGACGTTTCCCGGAGAATGAAAATGAGATCGTGGTCCCGGAGACGATCCATGCCAACGCCGGTATGGATCTGAAACTGGGCGATACCTTGACGCTCGCCATCGGCCGCCGTGTCGACAGTGAAAACAACGAGCTGTTCCAACACCATTATTACGATCTGGATCATCCCGACACCATCGTCGACACGACCACCCGCACCTTCACCATCGTCGGCATCACGCAACGGTGTTCCTCACTGGTAGAGCCCTATGAAGCTCCTGGTTACACGGTATTCACTTATGCGGATTCCGCTGCCGGCGCGCAGTATGCCAACGTCGCCGCGACGTATACGAAGGCCTCCTCCCATGGCGCCTATACCCTCGGCATCATGCAGAATATCAATGAAGCTTTCCCGGAAAACCGGATCAACTGCTCCAGCAACAGAGACGTGCTGGAATATGAAGGCGCCCTCTCTTCCCGGACCCTGCAGGCCTTGTACACGGTCGCCGCGATCATCCTGACGATCATCGTGCTGACCAGTGTCTTCGTGATCCGCAACAGCTTCGCCATCTCGGTCTCAGAGAAAACGAGGCAATACGGCATGCTGGCGTCCGTCGGTGCGACCGCCCGTCAGATCCGCTCCAGCGTTCTGTTCGAAGGCTTGATCATCGGTCTGATCGGCATTCCTTTGGGCGTGGCGCTGGGCTACGGCGCCATCGCCGTCCTGATCCGCATTCTGAATCTTCTGCTGGGCGATATGCTGGATGGCATGCGCTTCCATGGCGTTTTCAGCCTGCCGGTCCTGGGTCTGACTGTAGCGCTGGGCGCCTTGACGATCTATCTTTCCTGCTTGATTCCGGCGATCCGCGCCGGTCATATCGCTCCCATCGAGGCGATCCGCAGCAATCAGGACGTCCGCATCCGTGCCGGCCGTCTGCGCGTTTCCGGACTGGTCCGCAAAGTGTTCGGTATCGGCGGTGTGATCGCTGCCAAGAACCTCAAGCGCAGCCGCCGCAAGTACCGTACCACCGTCATCTCCCTGGTCGTCAGCATCACCATTTTCATCGCTCTGTCCTCCTTCGTCAATATGGGACGCCGCATCACGGGCACACAATTCACGGATTATTCTTACAATCTTCGGATCTATGGCATAAACACGCCTGAACTTTGCGATGAGCTTTGCCAACAGCTGGAAGAAACGGATCACACGTATTATAAACAGCCTTACGGTTACCTGCTGTCCAACGATTGCCTGCCTTACGCAGAGCCTTACAGTGAAGAAAACCAGTATTATGTGAATTTCGTGGTCCTGGACGAACAGCACTTTACTGATTACCTGAAAAAGAACGGCATCCACACGGATCCTTCCAAAGCCGTCGTGGTGTGCGACTATTCGGAATCTTTCAGGGATGGCCGTCTGATCGTCGAACCCACGACCACCTTGAAATCCGGTGACAAGATACCGGTACAGATCGAGAACGCCGATGCCTTCGATATCACCGTGACCGATCGGTCGGAAAACATGCCCATCGGTTTTGAACACACCTATTCCAGCACGCCGGTCTTCGTCGTTGGCCCCCATTATTTCCCGGATCAGGTCATCGCGGACAGCTACCTATCCCCCTTGTACATCCAAAGCAAGACTCCCAACCAGACCGAAGCCCGGATCACGGAGATCTCCCATGCGGACAACCGTTTCGATGGCATCAGCACGTACAATCTGTATCGCGATGCCCAGCAGCAGCGCAACCTGATCCTGGTCATCGAGATCTTCCTGTACGGCTTCATTATCGTCATCATTCTGATCGGCGTAACGAATATCTTCAATACGATCTCCACCAATATGCTGCTGCGGCGCCGGGAATTCGCGATGCTTCAGTCCATCGGTATGACAAAACCGGAGTTCCGCCGCATGATCTACACAGAGAACATCCTGTATTCCAGCCGTTCTCTTCTCATCGGCATCCCGCTGGGTGTCCTGGGCTCCTTTGCCATTTACAAAGCCTCTGCCATGCGCATCGATGTCGGTTATCAGATCCCCTGGATGCCGATCCTCCTCAGTGTCCTTTTCGTCTTCCTGATCGTAGGCTTGACAATGCTCTACTCATTACGTAAAATGAACGAGCAGAATATCATAGAAACGATCCGCAGCGAAAACACCTGAGGAAAGATACAAATGAAACGTCTACTTCTGGTCGAAGATAATGAAATGATCATCAAAGGGCTGACCTACGCATTGACGCAGGAACAGTTCGAAGTGCAAGTATGCAAAACAGCCCGGGAGGCCGAAAGCCTTACCGGGTCTGTTGTATTTGATATCGCGATCCTGGACATCTCTCTGCCGGACGGCAATGGGTATGATATCTGCCGTCATCTTAAGGAGATCTTCCCCGATCTGCCCATCATTTTCCTAACCGCCAAGGATGAGGAGACCGATGTGGTCGCCGGTTTTGATGCCGGCGCGGACGATTATATCATCAAGCCCTTCCGCAACCGAGAGTTGCTTTCTCGTATCAACAATGCTTTGCGTCGGTACAAAAAAAGTGGCACCTTGCTGACTTCAGGTGCGCTGTCTTTAGATCCGGATGCGGAACGTGTTTTTCGTGATGGCGTCGAAATCCCGCTCACCGCGTTGGAATACCGTATCGTCTCCTACCTCTTCCAGAACCAGGGACAGACCATCACCCGGGATCAACTGCTCTCCCGCATCTGGGATCTGTCCGGCAACATCGTCAACGATAATACACTGACGGTATCGATCACGCGGATCCGTGAGAAAATGGGGATTGACGCCATTACGACGGTCAAGGGACTCGGCTACCGGATCGAAAAGGGGGATGCCTGACATGAAGCGTCTTGCCGCTCCTTTGCTGATCCTTCTGGCTACGTTATGGATCTTCATCGGCCTATGGGCAGCAACACATGCCTTTTATGTCCGCGAAGTGAACCAATCCACCGCCCGCATGCTCCATGCCGTGCGCAGTGCCTATCCGGATGTGACAGACCAAGAGTTTCTTGAAGTGCTCAGATCCGAGGATACCATCGAAGATACCCTGCCTGCCCGTCTCGGGTACGATACGGACCGACCGTATGAACGTTCCATCGCTGTGATGGAACGTACGCTTCTTCTGATCTTTGGTGGCGTCCTGCTGTTGGAATCTCTGGCATTTCTCCTTTTGTTCTATCAAAGAGACCGCAGGAACCGCCGTCAGATCAATGATCTGATCACCTATACGGACCATATCAGCCGGGGGATCTATGATCTGCGGATCGAGACCAACAGCGAGTCGGAACTGTCCCGCCTCACGAACGCCCTGTACAAGATCACGGTCGTTCTGAAGGAAGCCGCGACCCGCAATGAAGATGAGGCAAAAGCCCTCTCCCGGTCACTGGCAGATATCTCCCATCAGATCAAGACGCCGCTGACCTCCATCCGCATCATGCTGGACAACATTGCGGAGGACCCGGATATGCCCGCGGAAGTCCGCAGTGATTTTCTGGATTCCATCAGTATTCAGGTCGACAGCATCTCACGGCTCATCATATCTCTTTTGAAAATGGCGCGTTTCGACAGCGGTGCCGCGACACATGAACCAGAACCCTGTGCCATAGGTCCTCTGCTGAACGACGTGGTGCAGCAGTTGTCCATTCTGTTGGAGGCTTCCGAGATCCATGCCGAGATCTCAGGCGATCTGGATGCTATGGTCCAACTGGATCGTAAGTGGACGTTGGAGGCGCTTTCCAACATCGTCAAGAACGGGATCGAGCATAGTCCCGCGGGCTCTACCCTGCATATCCGCGCGGAGGACGATCCTTTCTTCCTGAAGATCGAGATCCAGGATGAAGGCGAAGGCATGGATCCTGATGTACAGAGGCATATTTTCGAACGGTTCTACAAGGCACCGGGCAGTCGGCCTGACAGCATCGGCATCGGGCTGGCCTTCGCCAAGGCCATCATCGAGCGTGACAATGGTTCCGTGACGGTCCGTTCCGAACCCGGCCGTGGCGCAGTTTTTACGATCCGATATCACAAATAATAATGTCTTGACGGCTCCGCTTTCCGGTTGTAAAATAGCATTCGATATAAACGCACTTTATCATTTATAGTAGATAGAAAGACAGGCGCAGACCGCAGATGGAAGACAAAGCAGCAAACAGGATGGCTCCCTTTACGGAAGCTGCACTGGTCGTACTGTGCCCACTGGCATTGCTGTATTATGAAATGTGTTTTCATACAGCATGTTTAGGTGGGTTTTCTTCGTTTGCCTCCATTTTCGCAATGCTTGGATTTTCCTTCGGATTCGGCCTGTTATTCTCCCTGCCGCTGCTCCTGATCCGCAGTCCGAAGATCCGCATCCCAGTCTGTACGGTGCTGCTGATCCTTCTGGCGCTGCCCTTCCTGATCGAATACTTCGTCTATCTGCAGTTCAAAGAGTTTTTTGACCTGAATACGGTCTTCGCCGGTGCCGGCGATATGGTCCATGGGTTTACCGGTCAGATGTTCAAGCTGATCTTCCGCCCCCGCGGGCTTTTGATGATCCTGCTCTATTCCCTGCCGGCCATCCTGTATCTGATCGTCGCGCTCCGGATGAAGACAGTCTTGGAGCGCCGCCTGTTCCCCGCATTGCTGGGTCTGGCCCTTTCCATCGTCCTGCTGGTACTGACGCACGTCCTGCTGCCGCTCGATCCTCTCCTGCGGCTTACCTTTACCACGGAGTACAGTTTCCCGCAGGCGGTGGATCGATTTGGTCTGCTCGAGGGTCTGCTGCTGGATGTGGGGCATGCCTCTCACGCAAAGGATGGTGCCGGTTTTGAAGAAGAATCTACCATTTCGGAAACCTCAGAAGCTTCTGAAGCGGAAGAAAGCCTCCCGGAGCCTTTGCCGGAATCCAGCGAGGTCGTCGAGGAATCCTCTGTTGTAGAAGAATCCTCTGTCCCGCAGGAAAGCAGTGTTGTGGAAGAAGAGTCCTCCGCGCCTGAGCCCGAGCCGGAACCCGAACCAGAACCAGAGCCCGAGCCGGAACCGGAACCGCAGGTCCTGGATATCGATTTTAAAGCACTGGCTGATACCACCGAAGGCACCCTTGCCGAACTGGATCTATACGTTGCCAAACAGAAGCCGTCCTATACCAATGCGTATACCGGACTGTTCGCAGGCAAAAACCTGATCTTCATCTCTGCCGAGGCTTTCAGTGGTGATATCATCGACGAGAAACTGACGCCGACGCTGTATCGTATGTCCGAACGCGGCATCCGTGTTACAGATTATTATCAGCCGGCTTCTGCCGGTACGACCGGCGGCGAGTATGAGAACGTCTTCGGCATGATGCCCACGTCCGGCGGCTATTCTTTCAAGGAAACTTCTGATCATCTGAACTACTGGACGATGGGTGCGCAGCTGGACCGTCTGGGTTACTACGGCTGGGCTTTCCATAACAATGAATATACCTATTATTCCCGGGATCTGACGCATGATAAGATCGGCTATTCCGAAGGTTACATGGGCATGGGCAATGGTATGGAAGAATTCGTCGAATGGCAATGGCCGGAAAGCGACCTGGAAATGATCCAGGGCACCCTGCCCATGTACATCGATCACGCACCTTTCAATATCTATTATATGTCTGTCAGCGGTCACAGTCCCTACAACACCGACGGCAATGCCATGTCCCAGAAGCACTGGGATCAGGTACAGGATCTGCCCTATTCCGATCCGGTCAAGGCATATATCGCTGCCAACCTGGAGCTGGAAGATGCCATGACGTACCTGATCAAAGCTTTGGAAGAAGCCGGGATCGCCGATGATACGGTGATCGTCATCAGTGCGGACCATTTTCCATATGGTCTGGATGATGACGCCGCCCTGGGGCAGATGCCCTATCTGGATGAGCTCTATGGTTATAATGTAACGAATTATCTGGACAGGGATCATAACCGGCTGATCATTTGGAGCGGCTGTCTCGAAAAAATGGATCCGATCACTGTCGATACACCGGTCTTCAGTCTGGATATCCTGCCGACCCTTTCCAACCTGTTCGGTACTGATTTTGACTCCCGTCTGTTCCCCGGCCGGGACATCCTTTCCGATGCCGCTCCGCTCGTATTTACCATGAACTACGACTGGAAGACCGACCTCGGCACCTACAATTCGACGACGGGCATATTCACACCGGCCGATCCGGATCTGGACATTCCGGACGACTACGTCGATCAGATCAAAACCATCGTCCGCAATAAGATCCGATACTGTACTTCTGTGCTGGATTATGATTATTTCCGACATGTTTTTTCCGAAAAAACGGATTGACGCCTCTATAAGAATCTGTTACAGTATTAGTACCCTATAACTATATCCGAGGCATAATATGCTCAAACATAGATCATCCGCTTTACCTATAGATCCCGCTCTGAAGAACAAGCTGAACGGTTTTCTTTCTGTGTTCGCTTTTCCTCTGCTGCTGGCTTACTTTGAATTGGTATTCCATCATTCCACGGTCGGAGCGTTCTCTTTTGGCTCCTTTCTGACCATGCTTTTGTTTGTGTGCTGCTATGGCTTTCTGCTGGCTTTGCTGCACGCGTTTTTGACGCGCGTATTTCCCAAAGCCCGCATTCCGGTCACGGCAGTACTTTTGTTTGTAACGGCGGTCCCGTATCTGATCGAGTACTTCATTTATCTGCAGTTCAAAGTCTTTTACGATCTGACGACGGTCACGGCTGGTACGGCTGATGCTGTCGGCGGCTTCACTGATCGTATCTTCGCGCTGCTGTTCGGTGTGCGCGGTCTGATCCGGCTGGTCCTGTATCTCTGGCCCTTTGCCGTCTATCTGATCCTGGCCCACCGGAACAAACGCCAGCCCTTGATTCCCACAAAGCATCCCCTGCTGTATCTCGCGCTTGCACTGCCCTTCTATCTGTTGGCTCTGTTCTTCGTTCTCATCAGCCCGCCGCGCCTGTCCACCTATACCAATGAGTACAGTTTCCAGACCGCGGTCAACCAGTTTGGTCTTTCCACCGGTATCCGGCTGGATATCAAGAAGTTCATCAATGGCCGAGGGGTCTCCTTCGAAGGTGATACGGCAGTCTCTCCCTGGCAGCCGGTCGTCGATGCCGGCAGTTTGATCCAGGCCGAGATCGACCGGGAGAATCAGCCTGAGGAACCGGAGCCCGAGCCGGAGATCGTCTACGAGCCGAACGTCCTCGATATCGATTTCGCCGCGAAGGCCGCGGAGACCACCGGTACCGTATCCGAATTGTTCGATTATGTGGCAGGACTCACACCTTCGCTGCAGAACAAGTATACCGGCCTGTTCAAGGGCAAGAACCTGATCTTCATCTCCGCGGAGGCTTTCAGTGCCGAAGTGATCGACGAGAAGCTCACACCCACTTTATACCGCATGGCCACTAAAGGCATCCAGTTCACGGATTACCATCAGCCTGCATCTGCCGGCACCACAGGCGGCGAATATCAGAACGTATTCGGCTTGCTTCCCACCGACAGCGGCGAATCCTTCAAGGATGTCGTCGATCACAACAACCATCAGATCATCAGCTGGATGCTGAACGATCTTGGATACACCGGCTGGGCGTTCCATAATAATGACTACACCTTCTACTCCCGCGATGAGACCCACAATGTTCTGGGATTCTCTAACGGTTTCATGGGTTATGGCAACGGTATGGAAGAATACGTCACCGATCAGTGGCCGCAGAGCGATCTTGAAATGATCCAGGGCACACTGCCTCTGTATATCGACAAGCAGCCCTTTGACATCTATTACATGTCTGTCAGCGGTCATTCCGGATACTCCACCAGCGAAAACTCCATGTCCGACAAGAACTGGGATGCCGTGGCGGACCTGCCGTATTCGGAGCAGATACGAGGCTACCTGGCCGCGAATCTGGAACTGGAATATGCTATGGAATATATGATCGACGCCTTGGAAAAGGCGGGCATCGCAGATGACACAGTCATCGTGATCGGTGCGGATCATTTCCCCTATGGTCTGGACGATGCGGCCGTAGGCGGTTCCACTCCTTATCTGGATGAACTGTATGGCTACACCGTGACCAACTTTGTTGACCGCGACCACAACCGACTGATCCTGTGGAGCGGCTGTCTGGAGAAGATGGATCCGATCGTGGTCGATCAGCCTTCCTCCAGTCTGGATATCCTGCCGACACTGCTCAATCTCTTCGGACTGCCCTTCGACTCCCGGCTGTATCCGGGCCGCGACGTGCTTTCCGATGCGGAGCCATTGTACTTCGACATGAACTATGACTGGAAGACAGACCTCGGCACCTATATCGCCGAGGATGACTCCTTCACACCCGTCTCCGATGACGTCGATATCCCTGAGAATTACGTGGAGAAGATCAAACGCCGGGTCCGTAACAAGATCAACTTCTGTTACGGTGTCCTGGATACCGACTTCTACTCTTACATTTACGATTGACCAAAATAAAAAGACCGGCAGATGCGCCACAAACGCTTCTGCCGGTTTTGTATCGTTGGAGCTTACGGAGCTGTCGGATAGCGGACCTCATCCTCGGATGATTCCCACTTCTGCTGCATATCAGCCCATGCCTCCTCATCGATCTCTTCTTTGCCGATCAGGATCCTGCGGTCCGCCTCGGTGATCGTCCGGATCACCCGAGCGGGATTGCCGACCGCAACAGACCAGTCTGGGATATCCTTCGTAACGACAGCGCCGGCGCCGATGACACTGTTGCTGCCGATCCGGATTCCGGGATTGATGATGCAGCCTCCTCCCAACCAGACGTTATCGCCGATGATGACGTCTTTTCCATATTCATAGCCTGTATTGCGCGTTGCGGGATGGATCGGGTGTCCCGCTGTATAGATCTGCACATTCGGCGCCATCTGACAGTTGTCCCCGATGATCACACGTCCCACGTCCAGGATCGTGCAATTGTAATTCGCGAAGAAATTCTTTCCCACTTCGATATGCTTGCCATAATCACAATGGAACGGCGGACAGATGAACGCACCGTCTGATCTTCCGAGCAGATCCCTGACCGCTTCTGCGATCGTTGCTAAGTCGGAACTGTCAGCCGTGTTTAACCGATCCAGGATCTTTCGGCAGGCCATCATCTGCTCCATGGCCGTGGCATCGGCGATGTACGCCATGCCGCTGTCTCTGCGTTCGATATTGTTCATGTGGAGGACCCCCTCATATTTTTACCTGTATTGTACATCATCGTGATCCATTTGAGAACGGGGATCACGAAAAAAGGCATGATCCGAAGATCATGCCTTCTCTATTTTACTCTTTACTGTTTCTTTTTTCCTTTCATGATCGCTCTCACGATACAGAGGATAACTGCGATGCCTGCGATCCCGGCCACCGGCCAGACCCATGTCGGAACTCCGGTCTTCTGCGTGTCAGCGCCGCTCTCCTCCTCAGCGCTGCTTTCTTCTGCAGAACTTTCTTCCTCAGAGCTTTCTTCCGTCTCGGACGCTTCGCTTTCCTCCGGCTCCGGCGATATTTCCGCCGGATCACGGTATCCGAAGGCCACATCCGTGGCTGACTTCTTGGTATCGTTCTTATCGTAGACCGTCTCTACGTGGATATCATTCAGATTGCAGCCGATCGCTATGCCATTCTCCGCATGGCTGGTGACGGTATGCGCCGGGTCGGTCAGCAGGAAGGCGGCATTCTGACACATGATGCCATAGCAGCCGATATCACCATAATCCGTGTATGCGCTGACATCGACGTTGACTCTGGATTCCTCCGCGCCAAAATCCTCTTCCGGCGCGATACCGTAGGCACCTCCGTTGGTGTGCACATCCACGTCCATATCGCGGTTGACCAAAGTGAAGTACTCATCCGTGCAGACTCCGAAAGCATTGAAGATGAGCGGGGTATCGATCTTGATGGCGATCGAAGAATCATCCAGCGAACCATTGGCCGCGCATATACCCATGCTGATATGCGGGGCATGTGCTTTGATCTGAACTTCTGAATCTTTTACGTACAGATTGCCTGACGCATGGATCGCGGTCCCGAACACTTCCAGATCCAGCTTATGGCCAGGAGCGATCATCATATTTTCCGCAACGCGACCGCATCCGGATCCGTAACTTCTACAGAAAAGGTCGCGCCGTCCGGGTAGGACACGACCACGTCTTCCGGCTGCCGAGTAATGACCGGTGCCTCATCCGCCTTAAGCCCGCCTCGGGGCATTATGATCAGAAGCAGGAATACGATCATACTGTACATCAGCGCTCGTCTTTTCATTGGATCGTCCTTTCTTTTATGCTATTTATTTGCGCGCAGTATACATCATATATTTTCAGATTTCAATGCCAATGTTCGCTTTCGCTCTCCACTGCACTTGTTGACATACAGGGACCGCCTGTGCTACAATTATTCAGTATTCTCATGTGTATCAGGAGGGCTTATGCTGACGGTCTCGAACGTTTCCTTTGCCTATCGGCGGCGGAACATCATCCAGGATGTTTCCTTCACGCTGAACTCCGGCGAAGCTCTGGTCATTGCCGGTCCCAACGGCTGCGGTAAATCCACACTGCTGTCCGTTTTATCCGGCGCGCTGCCCGGTTATTCCGGTTCGATCCGGCTCGATGGGGAGCGTCTGGGCATGGTGCCCCAGGGCAATGCCGTCTTCGAGGATCTGACAGTCCTGGAAAACCTGCAGTTCTTTAGCCGCCTGGCCCACAAGCCGCTGAAACGCCCGCTGCCTATGGGGTTGGAGCGGTTTGCCGACCGCAAGGCGGGACAATTGTCCGGTGGCTATCAGAAGCGGCTGGCCATCGCCTGTACACAAGTCTCCGATCCGGATATCTGGCTCTTCGACGAGCCCTGCGCCAGTCTGGACATCGTCTGGCGCGATGAAATGGTCGGGACGATCCTGGCGCTGAAAAACGCCGGGCATGGTATCGTTTATGTCGGCCATGACCCTGCGGAATTCATATCGTTCTATGATGCGATCCTGTTCCTGCAGAATGGCCACGGCCGCTTAATACACAGAAGCGAGATCCCGCAAGGCACGGAGTATACATTGTTCCAACAGTTGATCCGTGCATCCGCCGGGTAAATCCGCGATAAAAAGGGAGGAATGAATCTATGTCTGATCAGTACAATCAGCCAAACAATCCGGCTCCATACGGTTACAACCCTCAGACCGGGCAGCCCAATCCTGCACCGCAGCCGCAGATGCAGCAGCCCCAGATCACTGGTTATGACCCGCAGACCGGACAGCCTATCTACGCACAGCCGCAGATGCAGCAGCCTCAGATCGTGGGTTATGATCCGCAGACCGGACAGCCCATCTACGCACAGCAGCAGCCCCAAATGCAGCAGCCCCAGATCATAGGTTATGATCCGCAGACAGGGCAGCCTATCTACGGGCAGCCTGGACAGCAGCCGGTCTATCCGACGTCGCCGACGATATATGACCCGAAGCCCCCTGTCAAAGGCACGAAGCCTGGAGGAAAGAAAGGTCTGATCGCAGGCTTAAGTGTAGCAGCAGTCGCCGCTATCGCCTGCTTCGTCATCTTCGTATGGCCGAAGCCTTTCGGCAGTAAGGGCGGCAGCGGCTCTTCCAAAGCCGGCCCGGTCGATACTGCGATCGAGAATACCGGTAAAGGCCTCCTCGGCAGCAGCGATCTTGGTGATTTCTTCGTCGATCGTGCTGAGGAAAAATCCAGGAACACCGGTTTTGGACTTCGTGTCACCGACATCGGCGGTCTGATTTCCTCATTCTCCGGTGATACCACCTATTCCATGATCTCCGGCAGCGGCGGTGTCGATTTCGTCGTCAGCCCTGATGGCAAAAAGATCTCCTGCACGATGGACGTCGACGTCATGGGTATGGCCTACAGTGCACAGTTGTATTGTGATGAGGACGGTCTTCTTCTGGCTTTGCCGGGTCTGCTCTCCAACACCTATTCTGTGCCTTTCAAGACCGCAGAACAGGAACTGTCCACTTCCATCTTCGCTCCGGGCAGCGGCAGCCAGTACGCTTTGGACCAGAACAGCTATGATCAGCTGATCCAGGCCATCCAGATGATGAACAAGCTCCGTGAGAATCTGCCGAACGGCAACGATATCGCAGGTGATATCCGCGAGCAGTTGGAACAGCAGGGTCTCAAGCCCGAATTCCAGACAGAAAAGGGTTCTTTCACCGTCGATGGTGAAACTCTGAATGGTACCGTGGCCACTCTGGATCTGGATACCGAGAAGATGGTCCAGTACGTCAACTTCTTCAAATCCTATATCACCGATTATGTCGGCAAGCTGCAGCAGTCCATTCCGGAACTGAGCGGCGAGCTGGATCTTGATGATTTCGATGATATCATCAATCAGCTGCGCAATGACAATATCTGCGCACACATCGAACTGGATATCTACAACAACTACGTGGTTGCGATGGATATCGAGATCTACGACAGCGCTAACCGTTCCGAGAACAGTGCCCATATCAAGGGCGAATTCGGCAAGGATCCGAGCAAATCCGATCATGCTGTTGTATACCTGATCCGCGGCGCCAGCGAGGAATATGCTCGTGTGGATTATAACATCTCCGAGAATTCCTCCAGCCGTTATGCCTGCACCGTCGTCGTGACCGTACAGGGCACGCCTGGTTTCACTGCCAGCTTCGACTGGGATAAATCCAGCGGCAACTTCAACTTCAACGCCATGGGCATGTTCACTATGAACGGTAATGCTAAGATCGACGGCCGTAAGCTGACCATGTCTCTGGGTGAGATCTCCATCCCGATGGCCGGCAAGAGTTTCGATCTGTCCGCGATCGAATTGACGATCGATGGTGATGCTTCTCTGACCAAGCCCTCCGGTGCTGCGAAGGACATCTTCAAACTGACGGATGCTGATATCCAGGCGATCATGACTGAACTGCAGAGCAACCTTGGTGCGCTGGCAAACTTCATGTATTGATCCTAAGCGGGTATTGAATCCCAAGTCAAAAAAATGTATAATAAAGGTACTGCTGATGCGGCAGTACCTTTATTCTTTCAGAAGGGAGGGTGGCCCATGTTACGTCGGGATCTGCGATTGTTCCTGCACAGTCTGCGCACATTGATCCTGTTGATCGCACTTTTTGCCTGCGGTTGCATTGCTATGCTCTTTGCCGTGTCCGGCGCGGACAATCCGACCACGGTCCGCCTTTCTCTTGTGCTTTGCAATCTGGATACGGACAGTCATTACGGCTCAGTCCTGCTTTCTCTCGCTTCGAATCATGATATCGTGCAGTCTGTCATCGATCTTGAGATCTGCGACTCGGAGGCAGAAGCAGAACAGCGGGTGCGGGACGGCGCTGTCGCCGCGGTCGTGATCCCTGAAGGGTTCTTCGGGCAGATCTCCCACGGGGAAGGCGTTCCCTGCCGTATGATCCTGAATGGCTCCGGTGAAGGTGCCCGTGCCGTGATCCAGAGCTATGCCTCCATCGGTTCAGAAGTACTCACATCCGGCCAGCTGGTCGTTTTCACGGGCGATTATTTCGCGGAAGCCGCCGGTGTCTCATCGGAGGAAGCACACTCCTTTAACACATATATGAACCTCTATGCCTTCCACGAGTTCGAAGGCGCCGGGGATCGTTATTTTACTGTCCGGCAGGTGCCTTACACCAATGGCGGTCTCTCACAGTCCGGGCATTACCTGATCGTGTACACAGTCTTTTTCCTGAGTCTTTTGATCCTGGGCTACTATCATCTGTATCAGTCGGATCTGGAGCGCGGCCGATTGCTGATGCTCCGCTCTTCCGGTTTTTCCGACCGTGCTTTCCTACGTTGGAAATGGTTACTGCCCTTCGTCTTTTCCTGTCTGTTCCTGCTCGCGTTCATCCTGGTCGTGCCACGGTTCAAGCCACTGGTCCTTACACCGGCCACGATCCTCTATGCGTTGTATGGCCTATTGTTTACCGCCATCTTCGGCTCTTTTCTCTCGATCGGTCTGGGCCGCATTTCCGGAGCGGTGCTCTTCACCATCCATATCGTCGGTCTGTTTTTCTGCGGCGGCATCATCCCTTATTCCCGCCTGTCGCCCTTTGTCCTGATGATCGGTGATCTGACACCATTAGGTGCTGTATATCACGCGACAGCTCCGTTAGCTGGCGAACGGCTTACCATTTGGCCTTTCGTTCTCAGTCTGGTCTATCTGCCGGCTGCCCTGTATCTGTGCAAACGCAGGCTGAACAGTATACGCACTGGAAAGGTGGGCTTATGAAGACTTTCACTCTTTTCCTCAAGCGTACATTGCATATGCCCTTGACCTGGCTGCTGCTGGTCGTGCTGATGGTACTTTCTGCCATCAGTTTCGGCTATTCCAATGTCCATCACAATCTGCCCTGCGCCGTCTTTGCCGAGGACGACAGTATCACATCGCAGCATATCCTGAACGGAATGCAGACCGATGAATATCTGATCACCGACAGCCGTGAAGCATTCATGAACGCGATCCGCCGCGGTAAGGCTGATTGCGGCATCATCCTCAAAGCCGGGCTGGACGAACGGATGGAGGCCATGGATCTGACCGACTGCGCAGAAATGTGGGTATCGCCCCGCACCTCGTTGGAACGCATGTATACACTGCTCGTCTCCAGCCGCATTTTTAATGAATTTACACCGTATCTGACGATCCGCGCCTTTCATGATTATGGCTACACGATCTCGCTCTCGTCTGTCAAAGAGTATTTCGTCAAGATCCGCGAGGAGATCACACCTCTGACCTTTACCATCACGGACATCGAAGGCGCGCCTGTCACGGAAGCTCCGGGTATCGATCTGCCGTTGAGCGTGATCGCCATCGCTTCCTGGATCGCCTTTGGGTTTTATTCGATCGGTATCCTGCGCAGGCGGACCCGCAGTACAGCGCTTCGCTTCAAACACCGACAGCGCATACGATTTGTTCAGATCCCGCAGACCATCAGTATCGGTCTGTGCCTGTGTCTGAGCGTCCTGCTCGGTATCCTGCTCGGACGTTTCTTGCTTCCCTTTGCAGTAGGCCGTGTCCTTCTGAAGGCAGTGCTCTACTTCATGATCCTTACGATCCTCTTCCTTCTGCTTATGGAGACGCCCCTGTCGGATCACGTATTGATCTGCATCATCGCCCTGGACGCATCCCTCAGTTTGGTCTTATGCCCACTCTTCTGGGACATCACCGCCTACGCCCCCTGGCTCAGCTACATACGACTCATCAGCATACCCTATTGGATATTCCTACTATAAGCCCGCGCCATGCGAAAAAAGCAACTCTCTGCTTGCAGAAGAGTTGCTTTTTACATAGGGCGCGGCAAAAGGAATGAGGACGAAGCACGTAAGTGCGAAAGTCCGAATTCCTTTAGTGCGGCGAAAACGTATGTGGAGCCGCACGGACTTATAGTTATGATTCATAGGCGCCATGCGAAAAAACAGTCCCCTGCTTGCAGAAGAGTTGCTTTTTTGAGTTATTGCACACATTTCGGGGCGAGTATTGCCAATTTGTAGGTATCCTTTATGTTCAAATCTAAGCTGATGCATACATTCGAATGTCCATATGGGCAAATTGTGTGAAAGTTAAGTGCTCATATTTTGAACCAATGCATACATCAGAAGACTGTTATTTCTAAGATGTATGAAAATCTTCCGTCCACATCTGCAACTATACATACAATCGTAGGCTGATATTGCCGAATTGTATGAAATCCCGTCAGGCACATTCGAGATAGTACAAACATTGGAAGGCAAATATCGCTACAATGTATGAAAAATCGCTATTCATATACGAATCGATGCATACATTCCAAGACTGATACTCCCAAAATGTATGAAAACCAGACTCTTACGATAAAAACCACTCATCTCTTTGATGGTTCAATGAAAAAGGCATGTATGATCGGTCCATACATGCCTTTTTGATAGTCGTACTATTGGATCATTCCAACACGAACACTGCCGCTTTTTTTCCATTGACGAGTGTATCGATGCGCTTTGTGATCTGCCATGCAGAAGTGGCTGCAAGTGTTTCCATCTCTTGCTTTCGAGCTGTCAAAAGGACCAACTGTCCCCCCGGCCGTATCACTCTGCGAGCCTCTTCCAGGAATGCGGCATACAGTGTATCCAGATCCGGATCCTCGTGATACAGACCCCATGGCGGATCTGTGATGATGGCATCCAGCACATCATCTCCTAAGTATGTCAGATGGGCTGCATCGGCGGCACATACCTGCACGTTCTTTGGCAGTTGGTCGCGCATGGCAGAGACCTTTTCCGGATCTGCATCAGAAGCGTACACGGTCCCTGCCATGTGACTCAGCTGCCTCGGGATCGCTCCTGATCCTGCGAAGGGATCGCAGACTGTGGTTTGTTCTGTCAATGGGATCGTGCGGCATAAAAGAAACGCGAATTCCGGCCGCAGTTCCCCCTGCTTCAGATCCTTTTCCGTAACACGCCGGCGCCATAAGAGCTGGGCATAATACCCGGTACCCTCCTGTCTGCGGATATACCAGACTTCTGTCCTCGGGGCAAGCCGATCCACCGTGAGCTGTGTTTTGGCGCAGACTTGAATCTCAGCTTTCTTCATGACCTCCGCATCGACCGATGCAAAGCGGCCCGCATCGGAAAAACGCACGCGAAACGTACCTCTGCGGATGAGCGGTGCAACTGCGCCGGATGCCGCTTCTCGTACCATAGCGGCAAAGCTGCCCGCTTCCTGCCATGCTTTCATAACAAAGAAAACATTGTTCAGAAACGTAAGGCTGCGCAGACTCTCCATCCCGCCTCCATGGCGAAAATGGATCAACGTCTCATAGACATGCAGGACCCGGCAGCCCGTAAGCGTGTTCTCCATTTCATCCCGCACCACGTCGGCAAAGCCCGCGGGGAACGTTGCGATGAATTCTGCCATGACCTTATTCTTCCTCCTGATACTTATGCCAGGGCTCATCGCCCTCCGTCCATGTGCGGATGATCTCGTGCTCGACTTTTTCGAGCGCCTCATTCCGCGTATCCTCGATGATCCTGCCATGTCCGCTCAGCGCGGCAAAGGGTGAGAACTGCGCTGCCCGTTCCTCCAGCGGCATAGGCGCATGCCGCAGTGATTTATGCCGTGGCACGTCCATGATGTCCGCGTACGGGCTCTCAGGCTCTGTGGCCGCCGATCTGTTCATTTCGTTCACGCGCTGTCGCTCCTTCCTGGTAATTCATACCGCGCAGGACCGCGTTACGTCCATACCGATCCTTGATGGATAAAAGTGCTTCCTGCAGTTTCTTTTCTTTCGCTTCTTCTTCCGGAGAATCCTTCTTTTCTTCCGAGGCAAGGTCTGAGAACAGATCCAGCTGCTCCGCCGAAAACCGTCTGGCAGCTTCCTCCTCGGTCATGATGTTACCGGCACCGATCGACATACGCCGCACCAACAGGATCGGATCCACCAGCCGCGTGAAAAGATCCGTGACCGCCTGCATGATCTTCCGGGAAGATGCCGTTGGCTTGTCGAAACGTACCGAACCATGTACGCTTTTCGGCGCTTTTCTGCCATAATAATCGTTCTTTACAGGACCTTTATACGCTTTGCGGATCTCCGGATCCGTCAGGTTGCTGTTATCAAAACCAATATAGATCCCTATGCTTTCGCAGACCACTTGTTTCTCGACCATATCCAGCGCCAGCATATCCGCCATCTCCTTAAGGACGATGAGCGCCTTATCCGCAGGATACGGTTCTTTGAGCACCTGCCCCGATTCCAGGCTGTGCACCGCAGGTTTATAGGCTTTGACCGCTTCCATGGTGCAGGATTCCCACCCCCAGGCATGGTCGATCAGCAGCTCCGCATTGATCCCGAACGTTTTATACAGCAGTTCCTCATTATAATGATCCGAATCCTTGCCCAGGGAACAGCGGGCGATATCGCCCATAGTGTACAGCCCCAGGCCTTCCAGCCTGCGCGCATAGCCGCCGCCGACCCGCCAGAAATCCGTGATCGGCTGATGGGTCCAAAGCTGCCTGCGGTACAGCGCCTCGTCCAGGAACGCGACACGGACACCATCCTCGTCCGGCTCTACATGCTTGGCCATGATGTCCATGGCGACTTTGCAAAGATACAGATTCGTACCGACACCGCCCGTAGCCGTGATGCCCGTGGCCGTATAGACTTCACGGATCAGCTTTTTTGTAAGCATCATAGGCGTAGTATGATAGGTCTTCAGATACGGTGTCAGATCGATGAAGACCTCGTCCACGGAATAGACATGGATGTCCTCCGGCGCGATGTACTGCAGATAGATATTGTAGATGCGCGCGCTGTACTCCAGATACAGTGCCATGCGCGGGACAGCGGTAATATAGGTGACTGCCTCCTGCCCTGTCTTCTGCCGCTCCCGGTTGATCTCCCGCACCCGCTGCACCACCTCGAACAACCTGGCTCTTCCACCGATCCCGAGCGCTTTTAGCGTAGGCGAAACAGCCAGACAGATGGTTTTTTCCGTCCGGCTTTCATCGGCGACTACCAGATTGGTCGACATAGGATCCAGGCCGCGTTCCACGCACTCCACAGAAGCGTAGAAGGACTTGAGATCGATCGCAGCATAGTACCGCATGGGCAGTTCTCCTTATCAGATGCTGCTTCTATTATACTCGAGTTTTTCTTCCAGGTCAAGGCAAAATACGAACACTTGTTCTTGTTTTTGTCTTGCATTTTTTACGTGATCGGAGTATAATCAAGCCATTACGTATACGGAGGTACATGACCATGCTGCAGGTCTCACACGTCACCAAACAATATGGCAAAGTCCTTGCCTGCAATGATATCAGCTTTGAACTGCCCCCCGGCACCGTCACGGTATTGCTGGGTCCGAACGGCGCCGGCAAGAGCACGCTCATCAAATCCATCATCGGTTTTCTGCGGTATCAAGGTTCCATCACTGTCGACGGGCTGCCCAACAAATCCTCACAAGCCCGCCGCCTCGTGGGCTATATTCCCGAGATCCCGGCTCTCTACCCCAATCTTACGGTCTCTGAGCATCTGGAGTTTCTGGCACGCGCCTATCGTCTTACCAACTATAAGGAGCGGGCCGACGCGCTGCTGGAGCGGTTCGAGCTGGCTGATAAAAAGAAAAAATTCGGTGATGAACTGTCCAAAGGTATGCAGCAGAAACTCAACATCTGCCTGGGGCTTCTGCCCGAGCCGCAGATCCTGCTCATGGATGAACCCATGATCGGTCTGGATCCGCACGCCATCAAACAGGTCAAGGAAATGTTCGAGGAAATGCGTGCGCAAGGCCGCACGCTTCTGATCAGTACGCATATCATCGATAGTATCGATATGCTGTGGGACCGCACCCTCATTCTGCAGAACGGTCTTCTGAAGGCCAATATCACTCGTGAAGAGTTGGATGGATCCGGCCAGACCTTGGAAGAATTGTTCTTCTCCGTGACCGAGGGTCTGGAGCCAGAGGCAAATGCGGAGGCTGCGGAATGAGACTGTTCACATACTATATCCTGCATACCTTCATCAATACGGTGCGCAAGCTGTTCAAGACCTGGGTCATCGCCTTTATTCTCGTCTGTGCCCTGGGCGGCGGTCTGATTGGGTATTTCGTCGGTTCCATGGCGTCTTCCGATGACCCCGTCACAGTTGAGGACGCTGAGGAAGTACCGGATGAAGCGGTCGACGCAAAGGATGATGCTGGCGCGGATCCTGACGAAGCATCTGCGCCGGTGGAAGCGAAATCGGGCGTCGATCCCAAAGCATTGGTCGAACTGGCGGTCGGTGCCATCATCCTGGTCACCATGGTCATCGAGGTCCTGGGTGCCGATAAAAGTGGAAGCAAGATATTTCTTCCGGCTGATGTTCCTGTTTTGTTCGCTTCGCCGCTCCGTCCTCAAACCGTTCTGCTCTTCCGGCTGGTCACCAAACTGGGCACCGCTGTCCTGGCCAGTATCTACATCCTTTTCGAGGTCCCGGTGCTCACATCCGAGTTGGGCATCCCTCTGGGCATCGTATTCTTGTTTCTCGGTGTCTGGGTGCTTACCCTGGTCACGACCAAGCTGCTGCAGACCTTCCTGTATTCCTACTGCACCACGCACAGCCGGCTGAAACCGTATATTTCCCGTGTTACCTATGGTATCCTGTTGGTGCTGACGGTCCTGTACATCGTCTATCAGCGCCGTACAGGCCTTGCCTACATTCCCGCCGCCTGCGGACTGTTCAACGCTCGTTGGACACGTTTCCTGCCCATCTGGGGATGGTTGAAGGGCATCGGCTGTTTCGCCATGGAAGGCAGCTACTGGCTCGCCCTGCTTTGCCTGTGTCTGTCCGGCGGTACGATCGCCGCGCTGGCCGTGCTGATCCGCCGCACCAAGGTGGATTTCTACGAAGAGGCGCTTTCGCGCACGCAGGAAACGGCCGAGCGGCTGCAAGCCATGGAGGACAGTCAGGGTTCCGGTCTTGTGCTCATCAAACGAAAAAAAGACCGCAGCGAACGCCTGCGCCGCGATGGACTTACCGGTCATGGCGCCGCTATGTTTTTCCATCGTTCCTTGTATAACCGCTTCCGTTTCGCGCATTTTGGGTTTTTTACCAAAACTTCCGAAACGTATCTGGTGGCCGGCATCGGTATGGCTTTGCTGTGCCGCTATGTCTTCGATCAAGGCAGCTTTTCCCTTGTTGGCCTTGTGATCTCCGGACTGGCCTTTTTCCGCGCGCTGGGCAATCCTCTGTCGGAGGATACCAACATGCCCTGGTTCCGTCTCGTGCCCGAGGCTTCCTGGAAAAAACTGCTCTATTCTCTTCTGGGTGGTACCTTCAACTGTCTGCTGGATGTGTTGATCGGCCTGATCCCCGCCGCGATCTTCCTCAAGGCGGATCCTGCGTCCGTCCTTGGATGGATCCTTTTCGCCATTTCGGTAGACATGTATGCTACCACCGTAGGCACGTTCATCGATATTTCCATCCCGTTTGCGGCCGGCAAACTGCTCAAGCAGCTGGTACAGATCATCTTCATCTATTTCGGCCTGATCCCGGATGCCGCCATCCTGTTCACCTACTATCAGCAAGGGCATTTCCTCACCGGATCCGTCGTTACCGTCCTGGTCAACCTTCTGCTGAGCAGTATCTTCCTTGCCTTGTCATCGCGGTATCTCGAACCGGCCGATAAGGTCCGTCTCGTGCCTGCGGAGCTGACATCCGAGGAGCAGAAGACCGTGCGCCGCCGCTTCTCCCGCGTGGGCTTAAGTTTTGCGGCGATCTTCATGATCACGTTTGTGCTGCAGATCGTTTGCTACAGCATCGTGCAGATCACAAAACCTTCCTGGGCAGGCGCCGAGTGGGTGACCTGGGTCATGTCCTTCGTTCCCATGTATCTGGTGGCTGTACCCATCGGTCTTTTGCTGCTGCGCAAAGTCCCTGCCGAGCGCCCTGTCGAGACAGAATCATGGTCCTTCAGCCGTTTGGCCGCTCTCTTCCCCATCTGCCTGTTCCTGATGTATTGCGGCAGTTTCTTCGGCATCTTCATCAACTGGCTGGCGCAGACGCTCATCCCCAAAGCCCATACCGCCAATCCTGTCGCCGATATGATCGACCAGTCCAACGTACTGTTCTGGCGTGTACTTATTATCGTCATCCTGGCGCCGCTCCTTGAGGAATTCCTCTTCCGCCGCCAGATCATCGACCGTATACGGGTCTATGGTGAAAAGCGTGCCGTCTTTATTTCCGCTGTCATGTTTGGTCTGTTCCATGGGAACTTCTCACAGATGTTCTACGCTTTTCTGCTGGGTCTGGTCTTCGGTTATGTATACCTGCGTACTGGGAAACTCCGGTATTCCATCATCCTGCACATGCTCATCAACTTCATGGGCAGCGTGCTGGCACCAGAACTTCTGACTTCCCTGGACCTTGAGGCCGCGACACTGCCGCCGTATGTCCTTGCCTACGTCATTCTTCTTGCCGTACTCTTCTACCTCGGTTTGATGCTGTTCATCACCCGCGGCAACCGCACCGTATTCCGACAGGCACCTATGGAACTCACGCGACGTAAAAGCTTCCGGCTGGCCTGGTGCAGCTTAGGTATACTGCTCTTCATCGCCTGCTGTCTCTTCCAGGTATTCTTTACGCTCCTCGCCTGAAACAGCATTATTCTGTAGTCAAATCCTTTTCTATGTGCTATAATTTCAAAAAATAAAATGACAGGTGGTATTTCGCCATGGAAACAAAAGAAACCAAGAAACCCAGACGCCGTTGGGGCGACCGGAGAGACGCGCACCGCGTCAAGGCACCCGGCCTGCAAACGATCATGAGCTATCTCATGCCCAATCGGACGGACTGCGAAGTGTATCTGAACGAAACGATCGACGCGACCAAGGTCGTCCAGTATCTGGAAGCAAAAAACGCTGAACACCCGGATTACAAAACCACGATCTTCCACTGCATCGTCGTCGCGATGACACGTATGGTCATGGAACGGCCGAAGATGAACCGCTTCATCCAGGGCTGGCGCATGTACGAACGCAACGACATCTCTGTCAGTTTCGTCGTCAAACGCCGTTTTGCGGAGAACGCCGATGAATCTTTGATGTTTTTTGTCCCCAAAGATACTGACACGCTGGATACCGTCAGCAAGAAGATCGTGGGCGATGTCCACGAAACACGCAAGAGCGAGACTTCGACCGGCGGCATCGATGCGATCCTGGATTTCCTGGCCAAGTTCCCACGGCTGCTGCTTTTCCTGATCGTCCGCATTATCCGATACCTGGATTTCTGGGGCATCAATCCGAAGTTCCTCACAGATGGCGATCCGAATTACTCGTCCATCTTCCTGAGCAACCTGGGCAGTATCAAATGCCCTGCCGTATATCATCACCTCAACAACTACGGCACCAACAGTATGATGATCACCGTCGGCACGCTGCATAAGGAGCCGATCCTCATGCCCGATGGTTCTTCAGAGATCCGTGATGTGATCGAACTTGGCGCTACGCTGGATGAGCGGATCGCAGATGGTTTCTACTTCGCGCGCAGTCTGAAGCTCATCAAACATATCTTCGACAATCCCGAACTGCTGGATCAGCCGCTCGGTGCGCCTAGTGGATTCCAATACGAATAAAGATTTATGACCTTCAGTTCTCTTACTTTTTTATTTCTGTTTTTCCCTATCACATTTCTGCTCTACGCAGTGATCCGCAACCAAACGGCTAGGAATATCATCCTGGCCGTTGCCAGTTTAGTCTTCTATGCCTTCGGCGAGCCGGTCGCGGTCATGATCATGCTGATCTCCATCGTGCTGAACTACCTCTTCGGCCGGGCCGCTTCCGGACACCGCTATGACAAGATCGCAGTCGTTCTGGCAGTGCTGCTCAACATCGGCATGCTGATCGTCTATAAGTACACCGGCTTCTTCACCGAGATCCTGAATGCTGTCTTTCGGCTCGATCTGCCGGTCCCGCACATCCGGCTGCCCATCGGCATCTCCTTTTTCACGTTCCAGGGCTTGAGCTACGTCATCGATGTCTACCGCGAAAAGAAGAACGTCCAGAAGAATCTCTTCTCCGTACTGCTGTACATCTCCTTCTTCCCACAGCTCATCGCAGGTCCGATCGTGCGCTACAACGATATCGCGGCGCAGATCCGGGATCGTGAATTCAGTGCGGACCGCATCAGCCGCGGCATACGCAGGTTCCTGTACGGTCTCGCGAAAAAGGTCCTGATCGCCAATCAGATGGGTCTTCTGGCAGACAAGGTCTTCTCTTTTTCCGGCAGTCAGCTTTCGACGGCTGCGGCCTGGCTTGGTGCCGTCTGCTACACACTGCAGATCTTCTTTGATTTCTGCGGCTACAGTGACATGGCCATCGGCCTTGGCTGCGTCTTTGGTTTCGACTTCCGGGAAAACTTCAATTATCCTTTCATTGCGCCGAGCATCCAGGATTTCTGGCGCAGATGGCACATTTCTCTGTCTACCTGGTTCAAGGAGTATGTTTACATTCCATTAGGCGGCAACCGCAAGGGCAACGTGCGGACGACCCTGAACAAGTGGATCGTTTTCTTCCTGACCGGTCTGTGGCATGGCGCCAGTTTCACTTTCATCCTGTGGGGCCTCTGGCACGGCCTTTGGCAGATGCTGGAGACTTACCAGATCGTTCCCACGAAGAAGCGCTGGTTCAAGCCTTTTGGACACGTCTACACACTTTTGGTGGTCGTGATCGGCTTCGTTTTCTTCCGGGCTGATACGCTGACACAGGGCTTTTCCATGATCCGGTCCATGTTTACTCCATCTGTGGGTACGGCGGCAGTCACTGGGGAGATCTTTGCGCTGTGCGCACCAACCGCTCTCATCTCCTTTGGTGCCGCACTTCTGTTTTCCACACCGGTCTTCCGCGTATTGCGTCAGAAGGCAGAGACAAAAGGATCCGCTGATCTGTATAACACTTGGGCGTATATCGCTTCCCTGCTGCTGTTCGGACTGTCCGTCCTGTCTTTGGTATCCAGCAGCTACAATCCGTTCATCTATTTCCGGTTCTAAGGGAGGCGTAAAGTCATGAAAAAAACGTTCAAGATCGTATATATCGTACTGTTCTTTCTCATGCTCTGCCTGCCGATGGTGCTCATGCCGTTCTTCAAGAACGATGTGCGGCTGGAAAAGCGGGCTCTTGCCAAGCGTCCTTCCTATCTGGCGGACGGCCGGCTGAATCTGGATTTTTCTGATCAATTCGAAGCCTGGGTCAATGACAGTCTCCCGCTGCGCGCCAAGGTACTGACAGTCTCCAACTATCTGCAGGGGGAATTGCTGCACGGCCAGACTTCCAACGTCATCGATGGTCGTGACGGGTGGCTGTTCTTTGCTAGCGAGGCTCCCGACTACATGGGCACGAACCTTCTGTCGGACAGTCAGATCCGTTCCATGGCCATCACCCTCTCCCTGCTGCAAGAGCAGACCGAGGCAAATGGCGGACATTTCCTCTTCGTTCCTGTACCAAATAAATCCTCTGTCTACGGCGCATATATGCCGGCGCGCTATGCTAAGTCTGATGTTTCCAACCTGACGCGGCTGACCGCCCTCATGCCGGAGTATGACGTTGCATTCGCGGATCTGCTGCAAATCCTTTCCGAACGCAAGGAAGAAGGTCTCTACCACCGCAGGGATTCTCACTGGAACTATCGCGGTGCTCTCATGGCTGCGGACGTGATCCTGACCGGTCTTGACCGGCCGCACGACTCTCATGCCGATGCCTCCTGGACCGTTGAACAGAACTGGCGGGGTGACTTGGAGCAGCTGCTTCTACCCGCGGGAACGGGTCTGGATGCGCAGGTCTACTACGATATCCCGCATGCCGATTTTGTTTTCACACGGCCGCAGGGTGTGCGCGACACGCTGGCGCAGCTCGAAAACTTCATGAGCGACAGGGAAGATCATGATGATCATTTCTCTACGCAGAACAAAGTCCTGACAGATGGCAGCAACCTGTTCATGGCGCGTGACTCTTTCGGCCGGGCACTGCTGCCCTATATGATCGATCGTTATGAGACAGCGACGTTCCGCCGCATGGATGCACCGGATCTGACGGATCTGCCAGAGGGCACCGATGTCGTCCTAGAGATCGCGGAACGCAATCTGGCAAGGATCATCCAGAAAGCTCCCTTCGCCATTGCTCCGATCCGCACAGACATCACGACGGAGGGACTCTCCTTGGGTCCTGCTTTGGAGGTCCACGCGGACGCGTTCTCTACCGGCGGCCATATCTACGGAGTCCTGCCGGATGATGCCGACCTTGGCGACGGCCGTGTCTATCTGCAGTTGGAACAGGACGGCACTCAGATCGTTCTGGAAGCCTTCCCCATTTATGAAAGTACGGTCCTGGAGGGAGACCACGCCAATGGTTTCTCAGCCTACTATACCAGCGACCAGGGCCTTGCCGGCTCGTATCAGATGACAGTCATCTCCGGCAGTACGGCCTACGCCTGTGATCCTATCATCCTTTAAGTGCTTTACATACATTTAAGCAATATTTATCTAAAGGAGAATAAGTATGAAAAAGCTCTGTGTTCTGTTGATTGCCGCTGTGCTTGCGGCCACACTGTTCGTCGGCTGCTCCGGTGGAAAAAAGTCCGCCGCCGAGCCCAAAGGTATGTATCTTCAATACAACGATGTCAAGATCGCCATTGGCATGAAATTCGAGGATATCAAAGAAGGCCTGGGTACGGAGACCCGTACGCCGGAAGTCATCCTGCCTTGCGATGGCGGTGATGCATATAAAGATACGCTGCACTTCTATCCCGGCATGGCTGTGACAGAGAATATCGATGGCGTCATCAGCCAGATCGAGGTCAGTGATATATACGAGGGTGAAGCCAACGCTACGGTCAATGGAAAGGTCAAGGTCGGAGATACAGTGGAAACAGCAGTCGGTGCCCTGGGAGAACCGGTCAATTATCCGATCCCTGACGACGAATATGTCATGACCTATAATGAAGAAGACGCAAACATCCTGCTCTTCCTGGATCCCGATAACAAAGATGTGATTTCCGGTATCTGGATGACCTTGGTGCAGCCCATGCCGTAAACATGTACAACAAAAAAGTGGTACCAGAGTTTGCTCTGATACCACTTATTATTTTGCTCTATTTTAGAACATATCTTCCAGGCTCACGGTCTGGATGCCTTTTTCTTCCAACGCTTTGGCAGCACCGGCATTGTCCGTAACACGGAATACCATGTAAGCACCGCCCTTCGTGGAAAGGAAAGCGTAGGTATATTCCACGTCGATCTCCTGTGCGGCCAGTACTTCCAGAATATCTGCCAGACTGCCGGGACGGTCTTCCATTTCAACAGCCAGAACACTGTTCAGGCGTGTCAGATAACCGCCTTCTCTAAGGATCTCATTCGTTTCCACGGGATTCTCGCAGATCAGACGCAGGATGCCGAAATCCTGGGAATCAGCGATAGAAAGGGCACGCAGGTTGATCTTATGATCCGCAATAAAGCGTGTGGCTTCCGCAAGACGGCCCTTCTTGTTTTCGATATATACAGAGATCTGTTTGATCGTCATGTCGTACACTCCTTTCAACTTCAGTCGTGCAGTTTACGTTTATCGATGACACGGACCGCTTTGCCTTCACTGCGGGCGATGGTCTTCGGAGAAACCAAATGGACCTTCGGGCTGATACCCAACATGGTCTTGATCGCGCCAGCCAGATGCTTCTCCTGCACAGTGATCTCACGCATGGTATCGGAGAACTGTTCCGGGGAAAGCTCGACGTAGATATCCAGCGTGTCGCTGTTGCGGACACGGTCGACCTCGATGAGGTAGTTCGGTGAATAACCTTCTTTCAGCAGTACGGTCTCGACCTGCGACGGGAAGACGTTGACACCGCGGATGATCATCATATCATCGCTTCGGCCCATCGGCTTGCTCATCTTGACCAGCGTGCGGCCGCAGGAGCAGGTCTCACGAGTCAGCACGCAGATGTCACGCGTACGATAACGGAGCAGCGGGAAAGCCTTTTTATCCAGGCTGGTAAATACCAGTTCTCCTTTGGAACCCTCCGGCAGCACTTCTCCGGTGTCCGGATCGATGATCTCTGCCAGGAAATGATCCTCGTTGATATGCATACCGGTCTGCTCTTCACACTCGAAAGCAACACCCGGGCCGCTGGTTTCCGTCAAGCCATAGATATCATATGCCTTGATGCCCAGAGACTTCTCGATATCACGGCGCATCTCCTCGGTCCATGGCTCTGCACCAAAGATGCCTGCCTTAAGATCGATATCATCAGGCGTCAGTCCCTTTTCTTTCAGGGTCTCACCGATGTATGCGGCATAAGAAGGTGTGCAGCAAAGGATCGTCGCATGCAGGTCCTGCATGAACTGGATCTGACGCTCCGTATTACCGGAAGACATGGGCAGCGTGAGGCATCCCACTTTATGAGAGCCGCCGTTCAGGCCGGGGCCGCCGGTAAACAGGCCGTAACCATACGCAATCTGGCACACATCTTCATTGGTACCGCCAGCAGCCGTGATGGCACGCGCACAGCACTCTTCCCAGATGTCGATGTCATGCTGGGTGTAGAAAGATACCACGCGGCGGCCAGTCGTGCCGGACGTGGACTGGATGCGCACGCATTCAGACAGCGGTACAGCCAGCAGACCATAGGGATACGCATCTCTCAGATCAGCCTTGGTCAGCATTGGCAGTTTGTGCAGATCCTCGATGCCATGGATATCCTCCGGCTTGACACCGGCTTCATCCATCTTGTTCCGATAATAAGCAACATTATCATACACATGGCGCACCTGCTCGACCAGCAAAGTGCTTTGATGTGCCTTCATGTCCTCCCGGGACATCGTTTCTCGTTCCGGTTGGAAATAACGTTTCAACATGGGTACAACCTCCAAAATACAAAATACAGTTGTATTATAACACGCTTTAAAGCATAAAATCGAGGTTGACATTTTACAAAATTATGGACTCCCCTTCTGCAATAGTTCGTGTTTTTGTACAAGCTTTTTCGGTTGCTCAGACATGTAGCAGGATATGACAGGTATCTATGTGGAAAAAGACCTTCTCGCAGGCACCCAAATGTGGTACAATGGACACAGTTTCAAGAAGGGAAGTGTACATCTTGCATGCATTGCTCAACCGCTTATTCGGCGTAGAATACATGGTCAAACCTGATTTGCGTCGGGGCGATCTCCCAACGAACCGCGAAGCCTACCGCACCGAGCTGAAGATCGCCACCCCATCCATGTGCGAAATGATCTTTCTTTCCCTGATCGGCATGATGGACACATTGATGGTCAGTACGCTCGGTACCTATGCCATCTCCTCCGTCGGTTTGACCAACCAGCCTCGTATGATCCTGCTCGCGATCTTCTTCGCACTGAACGTCGGCGTGACCGCCGTTGTCGCCAGACGTAAAGGCGAAGGCCGGCAGGAAGAAGCACGCATGGCACTGCGGCAGGCCATGGTCATGATCAGTCTGATCGCGATCCTCATCATGATCCTGTCCGTCTTCGTCTCTGAACCGCTGATGCGGCTTGCCGGTGCCAAAGCCGACACTCTCGGCCCTTCTACCGATTATTTCCGCATCATCTGTTTAGGGCTGCTTTGCAATGCGCTGACCATGGCGATCTGCGCTGCACTGCGTGGTGTTGGTGATACGAAGATCACCATGAAAGTCAACATCACCGCCAACATCGTCAATGTGATCTTCAACTATCTTTTGATCGGCGGCCATTTTGGATTTCCACGGCTGGAAGTACGTGGGGCGGCGATCGCGACGGTCATCGGCCAGGCTGTGGGCATGGTCATGGCGCTGCGCGCCGTGTTCCGCAAAGACAGTTACTTTGCACTGCGTTTGCGAGATTCCTGGAGATTGTCGAAAGATGTGACGGGTACCATCATCAAAGTCGGAAGCAACGCTGTCATTGAACAGGTCGCCATGCGTGTGGGTTTCTTCATCACATCACGTCTCATTGCAGATCTTGGCACGGTCGACTTTGCCGTCAACCAGATCTGCGGTCAGATCACCACCTTCTCGTTCACCTTCGCGGACGGCACTGGAACCGCCACCGCCTCCCTGGTCGGCCAGAACCTGGGCCGAAAGCGGCCGGATCTGTCCATGATGTATGGACGCATCGGTCAGCGGCTGGTGCTCGTGATCTCTGCCCTGCTCATCGTCATCTTCTTAGTCTTCCGCTACCCCTTGATCGGCTTGTTCAGTTCGGATCCTGTCATTCTGGAAAAGGGTGCCGCCTGCTGCATCGTCATGGCCATCATCATCCCGTTCCAGATGCTGCAGATCGTCGTTTCCGGCAGTTTGCGCGGTGCGGGTGACACGCGCTTCGTCGCCAACACCATGCTGCTTTGTGTCATGGTCATCCGACCGGTCATGACGTATCTGTGCGTCTACGTCTTCGGTTTTGGCGTCATCGGTGCCTGGACCGCCATGCTCGTCGATCAGTGTTTCCGCCTGACACTCGTCATGCGCCGGTTCTCCAGTGGCCGATGGGCTTCGATCCGTGTATAAACATAATAGAAAGAAGGCTGTTTCATGAATGTACAAACCGCGATATCCAAAGTTCAATTGTACCGAAGCGGTGCGGTCGTGACCCGCTCCGGCGTCTTCTCTTTACCTGCCGGCCCCTCCACTGTTACAATCGAAGGTCTGACGACAAGCGCGCAGACGGACAGCCTGCGGCTTGCTTTTCCCGCCGGCGTACTTTTGGAAGATGTCCGTATCATCGAGAATGAGGATCAGTCCGCGGCGGAACAGTTGGCCCATGAGATCGACCGTATCGACCGTAAAATCGAATCCTTGCAGACAGAAATGGACCTGCTGCAGCAAAACGGAGATTTTACACATCGCAGTGCAATGGACCTGAACGCAATGCAGGATTACATTTCCGCATTGCCGGACCGTTTTGACCAGTTGTTCCTGAAGATCCAGTCCTGCAAGGACGAGAGAAATCAACTCCAAAAAAAGTACTATGAACAACAGGCGCGGGATACCCGCCCATTAGTCCAGGCATCACTGCACTCGGATGAAGCGCTACAATGCCCTTTCACATTATCTTATCGCGAGACACAAGCCGGTTGGGATCCGGTCTATGAACTCCATTTTGCTGGAGAAACAGAACCCTTGGTGATCCGGCAGCGTGCGCGGTTGGTGCAGCGGACGCCGGAAGATTGGACTTTGGAAGATGTGACTCTTTTCACCGGGAATCCTTCCATATCAAACGAGATCCCTGCATTGACCCGGCAGGAGATCTCGCTTACACCTCCTTTTTCCGGCCCGTATTATGCGCCGCCCATGTATACCATGGCTGCACCGAAGAGCACCGGTCTCGCACGCAGAGCACGCGCAAAACTTGATTCTGCTGATATGGACACCACGGCCGCACTTCCCGAACTGTTCGATGCTGAGACATCTCCCGTCGAAGAACAGTCCCAGGATACTATGACTTCCTTCGCTCTTTCAGGGATGCGCACGATCCCTTCCAATGCGGATGGCAGTCTTGCCGATCTCAAAACCTATCGCGTTCCTGCTTCCTACCAAATCACTGCTGTTCCGTCTAAGTCTTCCACCGCCTGGCTGACCGCGCGGATCAAGGGCAATGACTGGCCTCTGCAACAGATCACCGCTGCCTTGTACCTGCGCGGTATCTATGGAGGAAAGGTCACCATCGCACCAAACACGACGGAAGACGATTTTCTTCTCTCGCTTGGACGCGATGAGCGGGTACAGGTCCGCCGCGATAAGCAGCTGGACCGCAAGCAGGATCAACTGCTGAAGAAGCATACAGTCCAGCATCTGTCCTTTGAGATCCGTGTCCTGTCACAACTGCCGCAGGCCGTTGCTCTGGAGATACTGGACCGCATTCCAGTTACAAACAATAATGATATCCAGGTCGAACCCATCGATCTTTCCGGTGCTGCTGTACAAGCGGAGACTGGCAAGGTCACCTGGAAAGCCACACTGGATCCGGGTCAGACTTTGATCCGTACGCTGTCCTACGATCTCACATGGCCTCGAGGACGCAAGATCTACCAGTATAACAATGATACAAAACCATCTTCTCCATTTGATCCGCCAATGTATACGGAACGCAGTCGGTTCTGCCCGGAATGCGGTTTCCAGCTGCCAGATGCGTCCGTTACGTTCTGTCCGCGATGCGGCAATGCTCTGTGAACAAAAAAGCACTGAGATGATCAAAACGACCGTCTCAGTGCTCTTTTTATGTGTTTTTGAACAGGATCACGGCAGATACTTCCCTGCTGCCAGATACAGTCTGTACCACTCTCTATGCGTCAGATCCACCTTCGCCGCACCGCAGATCTCTCTCAGATGTACCGGATTCATGGTCCCTGCGATCGCCTGCATGCGTGCCGGATGGCGCAGGATCCAGGCAATGGCGATGGCGCTCTTGGTCACACCGTAGGCATCCGCCAGTTCCTGCAAGACCTGATTCAGTTCCGGGAACTTAGGATCATCGATGAAGCAGCCGCCGAACATGCCATACTGCAGCGGAGACCAGGTCTGGATCGTGATATCATGCAGCCGGCAGTAATCCATCAAACCATTGTCCCGGTCGATGGAACGGTCTGTCGACTTATTGTTCACATACAGCGCCTGATCGATCAACTGGCTTTGCTCCAGAGAGAACTGCAGCTGATTGAAGACCAGCGGCTGTTTGACATATTTCTTCAGCAGTTCCAACTGTCCCGGCGTCACATTGCTGACCCCGAACCAACGGACCTTGCCATCCCGATACAACTTATCGAACGCTTCTGCGACTTCTTCCGGATCATAAAGCAGATCCGGGCGGTGCAGCAGCAGAACGTCGATGGTGTCCACACGCAGCCGCTTCAGGCTTTCCTCCGTGCTGGTCAGGATGTCATCCCGGGACCAGTCGAATTCCTGGCGGTCGAAATGCAGACCGCACTTCGTCTGAATGATCACGTCATCGCGCTTCAATCCAGTCAATGGGAAGGCTGCACCGAAACGTTCTTCCGCCGCTCCATCCCCATAGCAGGTCGCATGATCGAAAAAGTTGACGCCCTCTTCCGCGGCGCAGCTGATCATGCGCGCGGCTTCTTCCGTGTTCAATGCCGGCATGCGCATGCAGCCCATGATAATGGCAGATGCCTGCTGTGGTCCATTAACGATATCGA